>Ga0209536_100004233_pt1 | contig 22702 bp, 14 predicted proteins | sample DeeMarSeWOR28_12_FD_187461 | JGI IMG/M metagenome (GOLD analysis project Ga0209536, IMG submission 187461) | Marine sediment microbial communities from White Oak River estuary, North Carolina - WOR-2-8_12 (SPAdes) (version 2) | ecosystem: Environmental > Aquatic > Marine > Intertidal zone >... | reverse complement strand
GGGGTTACCCTGACGCGCTTTGGCTGCCGCTTTGACTTCGGGCGGCGCATCTTTGGTGACAATCGCCCAACGCGCCGTATGCCAGGTTAGCATATCCCTTGGCGTAAATTTGCTGTCGTCCGGCCAGCGTGCGCATTCAAGAAACATGCGCCTGATGCGCTCCTTGCCCTTGGCTTCGCCTGCCGCCACCCAAAAAGGCGCGGTATCGGGATGGGCCAGGAATAGCAGGCCGATTTTCTCAATCAGCTCGGGTCGCGTTTTTTCAATTTCGCTAAACGCGATGGCGGCGCTCGTCATATGGCCGGGATGATCCCAGGCATGAGCGTTGGAGGTTATGGCGGTGAAGAGCACGGTTGCCAATAGTGCAGGTAGTAGCTTAGACATTTTTATCTTCCCCTTTAGTGTTACTTGGTATGTTAGTTAGCCGGGTTGGCGATGCCTTTCATATGTGGCATGCAAGTGGTAAGGATTCCTGAAGATGTGATGTAAATGAATTATTACAAACTATTCCTTGTGTATAGTTGAGTTATTGTTGTCAATTGGTTAGCCGTTTGTCACTATAAAACTGTTTTGGCTAATCCGCATTGCCTAAGGTGCCATACGTAGTACAGATAGATCAAAAAACCGTCCTAATAAATTGCTTCGCCTGATGGTTCGCAATGACAAAAGTGGCAGCGGTTAGTGTAGATTCCAGTTCCCACAAACAAAACGAGGGCGTAATGCAATCGCCCTCGCTCAATTTTTAGCCCTGTTACCAAACCGACTATTTCTGCTTGGTTCCTGCGTCGCGTTCATACATTTGTTTCAATTGGATATCTCGCCCTTGGCGATCATAGATACCATCTAGTGTGATCTTCCCAATTTCGGGGCCATCATTTTTCATGGTGATCCAGAGGAAGTGATCCACATTGCCTGGGCCATCTTTGTGCCAGGATGCGCCGGCAGGGCCCATGGTGATATAGTCGCGACCATGGAATTGCTTATAGTCGTAGTAGTGCAAGTGCCCCGCAATAAATGTGTAAGGCCTGTCCTGTAGCATGGCTTCTATTGCGTTCAGGGCTTTGTGATCACCCGGATTGTCCCAGTCAGGCTGATGCAGGAATATAAACGTCCAGCGTACATCGGGGTGGTCCGCCAACACCTTCTTGAAATAATTGATTTGCTGATCGCTCATGACCATCGGCTTCTTATACATATCGAGACTTTCCATAAACTCCCCAAGCAAGGCGTGGGCCTTGGCGGGATCTTCTTTCTGTAATTTTTTGTATTCAGCAGTTTTTTCTGCAATATCCTTGGGGACCGGATTGGACGGATCTTCGCTGTTCATAACCAGGAACAGTACGTTGTGATACACAAAGTAATAGTAAGTGGCACCGAACCGGTCACGCCATACCTGGGTCATGGTGTCGTTACCCAGATCGTGATTGCCGCCCACATAGAAAAATGGCATCTCAAGCTTATTGATCATGGGTGCAATTTCATCCCACATCGCATTCCCCGCGGCCTTGTCGTTGGCGTAGCCTTCAACCAGGTCACCAACATTGATCACAAACTCCGGTTGCAACAGATTGAGTTGACCCATGGCCCTGACAAAGACACCTTTCGGATCTGCACCCCCGGTTCGGTCGCCAATGACGGCGAACTGAAAATTGTTCGGATTATTTTGGAAATTCTCAGATGACCAGGGTTTCTTTCCCGGTAGAGCGGCTTTGTCGTAGGAGAATGCGGATGTGTTCTGGGTTGCGGCTTTGGCAGTTGGGCCATCCCCGCTTGGAACATTCGCGCAACCGGATAGTAGCGATAACCCAAACAGGAAAACAAACAGGTAATTAGAATATTTTATCAAGGCCGACCGCTTCATTTTCGAGCTCCTTTCATTCTAAAGGCCAATCATTCTAAAGGCCAAACTATTGCAACTTAGGGCAGACTATGGTGCAAAAGGCTACTCCGTGAAAACCCGAAACACAAAATCTAATTCATGAAAAATTGATATCCATCAAGTTTTTCTCGGGAGTTTTCACAGATTTTTTAAACGACGGGTGCGATGTCCCGAGATATTTTCCGATGGCGCGAAATGATAAGTACGCATTATTTTTGAATCGGTATAAAGAAATCACTTTTTTGGGCGGTCGTGAAAGACTGGTGCTTGTGATTCAATGGTTTTCGATAAAGTTGCACTTATGCCAGTGTCTAACTTTCGAGAATAGTTGAGTTCAATCAAAGAATGGTTAGAAATGTTTGATTTGGCGCTTTTGACTTCTGCCCTTGATGTTTCCAGCGACTAATATTATGAAAATGGAAAAAACGCAAATTTATCGAGGAGGATCTAAAATGAAAAAAATCATCACAACGGTAGTCTCTTTCTTGGCACTTGTGTTGATAGGATCCAGCACGCCGACCTATGCAGACAACCAAGGGTATTTTGGCGTCGGCGGTGGTTACAACTTCAGACGAACTTCTTTCATGGCTGCGGGACGCTTTGTTCAACCGCTTTCGCCTACTCTGCGCCTCGCCCCGGCTCTGGCGCTGGATTTTGATCTGGATGAACTGGTTTTTGACGTCGATATGCATGTGGTCTTTTCTGGTACTCAGTTCTACGCTCTGGGCGGCATCGATTACGCAAACGAAGATGCGGGCATGAACGGCGGCGCGGGTATAGAGTTTAAATTTAGCCCGAAATCCAAAGGTTATGGGGAGGTAAAATACGTTTTCTTTGGCTGGACCGGCGTTGTGTTAAATGCTGGGATTTATTTTTAAAGCTCTTGTTATTCGAAGATAAACGATTTTATGAATTGCTATAGAGTGCATGAGCAATGTCGCGCTTTGACAGAATTTGTCGGGTACCTTTTCATTTCTTCTATTGACTGGTCATCACCTTGCTAAACTCAAATCTCTGAATAAATCGTTTGGATAGTTGATGTGTAAAGTCTGTGGCTTTTGATCTAAGTCATAACGGCTTAACAAATGGCGAATATAGTATTTCCCTGGAAGGTTTCAATATTATTCAGTAGTTATCCGTAAATTACTCAAGGACTAGGGTGCGAATATCAAGCTATCGGGTATAGAGCAAGATCCATAATAATTTTTCGCCTATACAAAACTATTTATTAACGAACGGATTTTTAAGGAGTCACCATGAAAATAACCAAAATCATAACAACGCTGATAAGCTTATTAGCGTTGTTATTGTTGGCGAATTGCGGCGGCAAGGAACAGCCAGCACAAACAAGCGGCGTTGAATCTGGCAAGACAGCGAAGACGGCAGCTAACGAACTCACTGAAGAGCAAATCGAGGACATCGTGCGCCGCTCTTATCAATACGTAGCGATGTACAACGTCAACAACAAGTTTGCACTGAAGAATGGTGGATGGAACAAGTGTGTTGCCGATACCCAGCTCAAGGATGACACCGCGCGGGAGATCGCACGGCCAAACAACGATACGCTTTACATCAGCTGTATGCTGGATTTGCGTAAGGATCCTGTGATCCTCGATATTCCGGCATTCGATTCCAAGTATGCCTCATTGATGGTAACGGGCTACGATCACTACGTGAATGTACCGATGTCCGTGACCAAGGGGGATTTTGGCAAACCCGAAAAAGTGCTGTTTTATACCTCCCGCACCGAGGGATTTGATGGTGGTAAGGTCGAAGGTGTGGATCGCAATATCGAAATGACGGGTGATTTTGTCTCCGCGGTGTTTCGCGTGATGCCCCATGCCAGCGATAAAGCCCGCTTCGAGAGAATCATTGGCCAAATGCAATCGGTTAAAGCCATCACCTTGTCGGAATTTCAGGGCAAGCCGGCCAAGCCAATTGATGACCTGCCATTTCCCAGTGTGGGAAAAACCGATTCTGATGTGTATGAAAACAACTTTCAGAAAGTGATGCAGTTCGTGGTCAATCACACCAGCTTCGATCTTAACAATGAAGTGGAGAGGAATTTTCTCGCTGCGATGCAGGCAATCGGCATCGAGCCGGGCAAGGTTTTTGACAAGAGCACAGTCACCAACATTGATGGCAGGCGATTCAGAGCCATTGCTGACAAAATCAGGGAAAAGGAATTTGCCCGCGCCATGGATCCGGCCGTTACCGCCAAGCTTGGTATGGGCATGTTCAAGACCCGGGGAGAGATATCGCTCGAGACCCTGTTGATACAATCGGTGATTGGACCGATCGGATTACCGGCAACCGAAGCGTTGTACCCCCCCGTGACGACCGTGGACGGTAAACCCATGAATGCTCAGCATGACTACGTGATCCGCATGAGCAAGGACGAACTGCCACCGGCAGGAATATTCTGGTCGTTGACCTTATATGATTCTGCTAACGGGTTTTTCATTCCGAATGAGCACAAGAAATACAGCGTGGGTGAAAATGCCGGCATGAAATTGAATGATCAAGGCGGTATAGAGGTATATATCGCCGCGCAAAAACCAGAAGGTGTTCCAGAAGAGAACTGGTTACCAATTAATCGTAAAGATGAAGACCTAGATGTCATTCTAAGGCTCTATAAGCCGGATTTCGAAAAATATAAAACCTGGTCACCGCCAAAAGCTGAAATGCTGCAATAAAAACACTATTAGAGGAAGAAAACGTATGAGTCTCGATGATAGCTGCCTGTAGGGGAATACGAATATGAATGATAAAATAAATAGCTTGTTTTTACAGTTAACCATTACCAGCGTCTGTCTGAGTTACTACCCAATCGCGCAGGCTTCTGACGCCGATCTTGCTCAGGAGCTGACCAATCCAATCGCCGACTTGGTAACTATTCCAATCCAAATGAACTTTGATCACGATATCGGCCGCAACGATGAGGGAAGTAAAATTACCACCAACGTTCAACCGGTGGTTCCTATTAAGTTCAATGAAAATTGGAACATCATCACGCGCACCATATTCCCGATTATTTCACAGGATAAGATTTACCCCGGTGCAGGTTCCCAATTCGGCCTGGGCGATGTCACGGAACAATTGTTCTTCTCCCCTAAGAAGCCCGCCGCCGGCGGTATAATCTGGGGCGTCGGTGCGGTTTTCATTATTCCAACCGCCACCGACTCTAAGTTAGGAACTGAGAAGTGGAGTCTGGGGCCGGCCGGGATTGCCATTACTATGCGCGGTCCTTGGACTTTTGGTGCGCTGGGAAACCATGCATGGTCTATTGCAGGTGACAGCGATCGTAACGACATAAGCAACACCTTTATACAACCTTTCGCGGCTTACACGTGGCCCAGTGCGTGGACGGCGTCGGTCCAAAGCGAAACCAATTACAATTGGGAAACCGAGAAGTGGTCTATTCCGGTCAACGCGGCAGTGTCTAAGCTGGTTATAATCGGTAAATTGCCGGTTTCTTTATTGGGAAGTGTCGGCTATTGGCTGGAATCCCCGGAAACCGGTCCTGAAGGAATTCGTTACCGTCTGCAGGCCAATATCGTCTTGCCCAAAAGTTTGTTTAGCAAGTGATTGCACGTGTTGTACGCATACCGTATGGTCGATGCGGAATTTATCTGTATAGTGTGATTGGGAATGGATGCAGATAAAGAAAGTCCTGAAAACGCCGCCCTCTAGCAAGGTACATCAGCCTGTCAGGGAGAAGATGGTACAAGTATAGCATCAAGCTGCGTTGTGAACTTTGTCGAAACAAACCCTGCTTTAACTGCAACCACAACACTATCACCCATGCTGTTTGTTGCCATTACGGGATCCTGTCCAAATCCAATATTTGTAATGGTGTCTGCTGGCCCATTGTCGACAGAAACTTGCCGAAGTCGCAGGGCGGGATTAAACGCCGTTTGTGACAACCGATCTTCCCACAGCACTCTGAATTCAGAAGTTGTAAAAGTCGTCAGCGGTAAATACAATTGCAAATCGTCATCACCGTCTTCATATAATGTTGCCGTTGACCAGCCTGAATTAGTTATATCATACGTTCGGTACCAGGCGTCTGTGGGTGTAGATTCACCCAGAACATAACGCCGCCAGGCAACCATCAAATTGCCAACATCATCGATGGACACGACCGGGCGGTCAAGCAAATCCGGACTTGATGTGCCTTCAACCGCATCAATCGTTGCGACAAAACCAGTGCTGTCAGCACGCCTGGCATAAACTCTTTCCGTCGGAGCTGTATCACGAAGCTCTTCCCAGACAACGATAGCTTGGTCATTTTCATTGATGCTGACAAAGGGTTCCGTAGTGCTTTCTGTGTCGTTCAGACTATCGGTGCTGATCAGTTGCGGCGTAGTAAAGATACCGCTCATATAGACGCTGCCCCATACGTCCGAATTAGACGATGGATCGCTGGTCCGACGTTGCAACCAGGCGATCACGGAATTGCCTAGTGAATTGTTGGCGATTCTTACATACAAAGAGTTTACCCAATGCGTGCCGTTACTGAGCATTTGCGATTCTGACCAGCTGCTACCATCAAACTTGCTGTAATAAACGGCATCAGTGTTCGTGGAATTGCTGTCACTCAAGGTCCATACGGCAAGCGCTGTACCATCATCAGCCAGCGCAATATCCGGATTTGACGCATACCATGAATAGTCCTCGGGGGCGGGATCGGTGCTGCTTATACACACTGGAGTCTGCCAGGTGCCACTTAGATAGTGCGCTGCCCAAACCTCGTGTCGCACAATGCCAATACCTTCGGCATCAAATGTACGTTCCTCCCATACAGCCATGGCATCGCCGGAACTGTTTATGGCAAGCTCGACATTCATCGCAATGTCGGATCCAATGGAAAGCGGTGTTCCCCAGTTGCCGTTGGTGTGATGATTGACTTTTAGCGGAGATGAAGCGTCGGTGCTTTCTATCCAATAAGCAATGACATCTCCGGTATTATTAATGACCGCTCCATGATCAAAAATGTCCACATAGAAACTGTCATACACATCAGACACGGTGGTTGTATTGGAACTGTTCGGAGGGGTGTCCGTATCACCGGTATTGTTGCCGGTCGAATCACCATTATTCGAGCCATCGTTCAAACCGCCAGTGCTCCCACCACTGCTGCCGCCCCCTCCGCAGGCAGGAAGTAGTGACAATAAGAGCACAACGAGCCAGATAGCGCGACCTGGAAAAAACATCTTTATTCACCGCCTTATGAGAAATTGACAACAGTAATCTTATCGGAAAGCGTGCACAAAAAAAGTGTGACAGATTTGGCATATTGTGAACCGTGATAATAACAAGTATCAACTCCCTCCCTTTAAATGATGCGGTTTGTGTATGCACTTGGAATGGTGCTTTGTTGCCGGTTTTCTCAGCGTGAGCTGGAATGCTGCAAGATAAATCACCATTATCGGTGCGGTAATCTTGAGTTAGAACAACTGCGAGAGTTGTTGGCTCATAACTGGAAAAACTACTTGTTTTTTAATAACGACATTTAGATCGTTGACGCACGACGTTTTTTGCAACGCCTTGAATGCTTAAAAAGCCGATAAGAACGCTATAATTTGGATTCATAATCTTCTACATAGTGGTCTATATCGTACGCGGTTCCCGTTTCTACTATTTCGCCAGTGTTTCTATTTACGATATAGGGAGCGTTGCCACTCAAAGCGTCTTCCAACTTTCCCGACTTTAAAAAATCACTCGAATCATAAAAAAATACCCAACCCCATTGTTTTTCTATTGTATGACCGTCTATGACAACCAGTTTTGGTTTGTCTTTCCAATAAGGATCAGGTTGGTTGATTTTTGATTCGATTATTTCTCTCGCCTTTTCTCTGGTTAACATGCTTTCGAATCTGTGCGTTGAGTTGAACCGGTAGCACAATAAAATTTAATCACACTCCCGATGAAAAGAAATTAAACTTTTTAATACTATATCCAGAATTGTAAATTTAATATTTGGACCGTCAATATCAACACATATTTGATTCAGGTTTATAGGTTTTTTTGTCAATCGGCTTTCTGGATCTTCGGTCTGTACATATTGCGACCATATATCTATTTCCCACAGGTCGCTTTTTTTCACTAATCCCTGATCAACACTCGCTCGACTCTGAGCAATATTGTCCGCGACAAAATTGAATCTATGATGGTCAATTGATGGAAGTCAAAGTAAAACGGATTTTCTATGCGATTATAACGGCGTTATATGTCTTCTCTTAACAAGCTGTTCGAAGGAAGGCCTCGGAAGAACAATGTTTCGCTCGATAATTAAACAAGGATTACTTTTCATCCTGTACGGTGCCATTTTCAGTATGGTGATGGTGGTTATGCTCTTTGTAAACCACTTGGAAAACCGACCGGATTTGCGGCTTTGGCATACTGCGAAGTTGGATGAAGAATTCCGTGCCTCCCAAAAGGCTGACATACAAAATTTGACGGATTATCAAAAACTGGAAGACCGCTTGTACAAGCAGTTGCAGGAACAAGTTTACGATAAAGTTAAGCCTTCCGAATTTCGTTGGATAAACCGCTACAATAAGGGCAGTCTAAGCGATCCGCAGACTTTTAAACGGAACTGGAACCGCACCTTTGAGATGCCGGTGGACAATCCGCGCGGCGGGGTATTGTTAATCCATGGGTTGACTGACTCTCCCTATAGCATGCGTTCTCTGGCGCAAACCTTTCAAGCCATGAATTTATGGGTAGTGGGGCTCAGACTTCCTGGTCATGGTACAGCGCCCTCTGGTTTGTTGAACATAACTTGGCAGGACTTTGCCGCTGCTGTCGAAATTGCCGCTAGACATGTCAAAACCCAAGTGGGTAAAGACACACCATTTTACATAGGCGGATTTTCCACTGGTGCCGCTCTGGCGGTGGAATACTCGCTAAGTATTTTGGACGGTGAAGATAATCCTATGCCTGATTGCTTGATTCTACTATCACCGGCCATTGGCGTAAGCTCGCTTGCAGTGTTGGCGGTGTGGCAAGCGAGGTTTTCCATGTTGCCGGGGTTTGAAAAATCTGCCTGGGATAGTATTCTGCCCGAATTTGATCCTTTCAAATACAAATCCTTTGCGGTGAATGCCGGTGATCAAATTTATCGCTTAACAGTGGAGATTAGTGATCTTGTCAACCGGTTGGACAAAGGCAAGGGGATTGAGGGATTCCCAAAAGTGATAGCCTTTCAGTCGGTAGTGGATGCGACCGTTAGCACGCCGGTATTAGTCAGTGGCTTGTTTAATCATTTGGCGGACGAAGGGCATGAGTTGGTGTTGTTTGATATCAACCGTTATGCGGAAGTGGAGTCGGTGTTGATAGATAATCCAGAAGCGGCGACCCGGGCTTTGTTAGCAAATCGCACCTTACCGTTCACTTTGACATTGTTAACTAATGAGTCCACAGAAACCAGGAGCCTACTGATTAAGCAGAAACAAACCAACAGTGATGTAGTGACAGAAACTCCGCTGGAGTTGGAATGGCCTGGGGGTGTGTTTTCGTTATCGCATTCATCGATACCGTTTCCGCCCGATGATTCCGTTTACGGTGCGGAGGCCGATCCAAAACATCCGGGTATTCACTTGGGAAGAATTAATGTCTTAGGTGAAACAGGGGTGTTATTATTTTCAGCCGACGAGGTGATTAAGTTGCGGTACAACCCGTTTCATTCTTATATGGTGCAGCGGGTGAGGGAGATTGTGGCGCAAAAATAATTTGTTTGTAATGCGTAGTTAGGATAAGACGTAGTGAAATCTGGGAGACGGGACTTCGTGCAAGGTTTTCCTGGATTGAACTGTGCTGTTTATGCCCTATAGATGTATCCAGGGTACCCCCATACCATTGGAAAATGAAATTCATGTTTAGGCTGCTATCGATTATTGTATCTTTCACGGCTTTTATCGTTGTTAGCTCACCGGTATTTTCTGCCTCAATAGTCACTATTGATATCGAGATTACCAAAGAAAAGCAAACCAAGAAAACGACTGAAATCGTGACCATTGATGGTGAAAAAGCGCGTTTGGATTTTTTAAGGGAAACTAAAGGCAAAACCGAACAAACACCTTATTTGTTAACCGTTGATGGGGGGAAGAGTTGGGTATTGGGTAACACACACAGTGGTGAGTATTACTGTGCCACTGTGGATGCCGTGGCTTTTATTAAAGAAATCGGCACCATTGTTACCGCTATTGTGGCCCTGGTGAATCCCAAGTTTCTAGAAATAAAGGTTGACAAAAAAAAGGAAGAACCGGGTCCGAATATATCGGGTTTTTCCACCAACTATGTTCGGTTGGTTACTTCTGCCGAGGCTGAAGCAGACATTTTATTTAATAAATATCAATACAGCATCAAAATCACCGATGATGTGTGGTACACCTCGGAGCTTGAGATAGAAGCTTTTCGAAAACGCTGGTTGGAGGCTTTAACTCAGTCCGGCTATGAGAAGCTCGATGAAATGTTCACTAACTGGGCGAAGGAACTACCTGGTCCCATATTGAAACTGGAATCGGAGATCGTATTAACCAATGTTTTAAAAAATGAGTCGACTGTTCAAAAAGAAAAAACAAGTATCGCCTCTGTAAAAGAGGTGAAATCCAGTGATATTCCTCAACAAACATTTGCGATGCCTAAGTGCAAGAACATTACACAAATAGATTTGGAGTGGGCAGTAAAAGAATTAGCTAAGGAGGGAAAACTGACACTATAAGTATCTCGGTTAACAGTACCGGTTACGGCAGGTGAAAAAAAGTGAGTTCCTTGAAATAATGAGTGAATTGAATAAAAGTTAGGTGTCATTAGTAATTACTATGCTAAGTTTGATGCTAGTATTTTCGGATTGTGCATCAAAGTCACCTCGGTATATAGATCTCATGCCGGCACCTGATATTTACTCTGATGATGGTATCAATCCCTTTGCTGATATATCACATATTGCGGATAGCCCTTATTGGGGTATGCTATATGCAACAGACCGGGTTCCTGAAGATATTGAGACAACGGAAAAGCCACAAGGGAAGTTTTACACCAATGAGCGTGGGCACCTATTACGTTTAGGGCTCGCTAAAATATTACTAGGCGAATACGATTTTACTTGGGAGCAAGCGCGACAGATATCGCTTGCCTGGAATCGTCTTGAAAAGTATCCACTGAAGGTGGGTGTTGTTGAAGAATTTGAAGTTCTTGATCGCAGTTTTCATCCGTTTGTGGATAAAGAGCTATTGAGGCTTAAGTCCCCCGAACCAGCGCAAAGATTTGCAACCTCGATAAACAATAAGCTGGCTATTTCAGAACAGAAAGACATTTTTATTTATGTACATGGTTATTTAGTGGTATTCGAAAATCCTGTGTCGGTGGCGTCAGAATTATGGCATTTTTTGGGGTATGAGGGCGTGTTTATTACCTACTCATGGCCGTCTACGCCGAGCCGCTGGGCCTACTTGAAAGATGCCGAAACGACGACTACCACGGCGTATCATTTACGCACATTTCTCGAGTATCTTGCAGATCAAACAGATGTGGAGCGCATTCACATATTAGCCTATAGTCAGGGTACACGCCTAGTTATCCGGACTTTACACAATTTGGCGCTAATGCATCGTGGCGAGCCTAGACATCATACACTGGAAAAGCTACGTATTGGGAGCGTCATCCTGGTGGGTAGTGACATCGATCGGCAGGCGATGGGGATGTACCTATTGGACGGCTTGTTGAATGTGATAGAGTACCTTACGGTTTATGCATCCGAGAAAGATCAAGCAATGGGCGCATCGCAAATCTTATTTGGGCGGGAGCGCGTGGGTCAGATGTTCGCGTCGGCTGAGGTAAAATCCAGTACTGGGGAGTTTTTATTAAAAACGCCCGAGTTCAGAGCAATAAACGTCACTGAAGCTGAGGGCGCTACGTCAGGAAGAGGGCATGCCTACTTTCGTAGCAGCCCTTGGGCAAGCAGCGATATTTTAATGACGCTCCGTTTTGATCTATCACCAGCCGAGCGAGGACTGGTTCGCAGCGATGATAATGCCATTTGGACATTTCCGCCTGATTACATTTCCCGGTTGCGGGAGGCTATTGTTAAAGTTAATCCGGCGTTAGGGGGAAGATTGAAGAGCCAGGAAGCCGTCGATGACAAACCAGACAAACAGATGCAATAATATCGTTGAAATTAAATCATGCGCAAGCGGTATCATCTTCAAATAGCCATCCACCTGTTTCTATTTACTAGCACAATAATTGTCTGTGAAGCGGCTTTGGCGCAAACGCCAGCTATCGGAGATGCAGCTGAATACATTTCACCGCAAGGAGCTTTGGGAGTTGGTTGGGCTGCCGTAAACTTTGATACCAAATTAAAGCTGACGGACAAAACTAGGGGAGTCAGCGTGTTTTTGGATCCGGAAGGTAATCTGGATTTACCGGAAGCCGCGCGAGTAAATATATTTTACGCTACCTATCGAATCGGTAAAAGGCACAATCTGGAAGCGGCGCATTTCGCCGTAAAGCGGGAATCAACCTTCTTCAGTGAGCAAATAAACTTAGAGGACGTGATTATTGCTAACGGGCGTGCGACATTGTCTGACGATACCAAGTTCTATCTCTTGAATTATAGTTATGCTTTATTCCAAGATAACCGCAGTAGCGTAAATGGATTGTTGGGTATTTCCGGGCTAGATTTAAAGTATACGTTAGAAGCCAGTGGCGAATTGATAATTGACGGTGAAAGACAGTTTGATACCTACTATGATGAAGCGTCTATCTTCGCTCCATTGCCATTACTCGGTTTCAATTTTTATTTTGCATTTACGCGTAAATGGAGCTTACGAAATAATATAGCTTTTGTCGGCGGAAGATACGAAGATATTAGAGCGGGTGTAGTTCAAGCGTCGATAAATGCCAACTATTGGTTTACTAAACATGTCGGTGGCGTTTTGGGGCTTGCCACCTTCAATGCCCGTGTTGTTGTGGAAGACGAAAAAAAATTGCAAGAAATTGACTACGGCTATGCCGGAGTATATGCCGGATTGCATTTTGCATTCTGACGGACTCCTATCCTGAGAGGCGTGTCTTTTAGCGCCGCGGCAATTTTTCTCCAATGGTTGTGACATCGCAGGGCTAATTGCACACTGGCGCGTTTTGAGAATTCCGCGTTGCGCTCGCAACGACCAGAACTAATTTTCGTACATGAATTTATAGAGGGTGTCATTGCGACGAGCGCAAGGATGCACGCGGTGGAGCACCAAAAGTAGGCGCTCAAGGCGATGCAGGACGCTCAACTCCAGGGATAGAGGAGGTGGAATTGTGTCCGGAACAACAATCGAGTTGCCGAGGCGCATCTTTTCGCGCACAGTAACCTCGTGTGTATTGGCGAGTTTTTAGATTGCCGTCCAGCATTCGCAATGACATGTTTACCAAAAAAACATCCATCCCTGGAATTTTTCCTGAAAAAAACTGTTTGCTCATAAAGAAGTGCCGAAATTTCGCCAACAGATTTTCTCAGTACAAAGAGACAGCGAATCGCTGTGACACAGCACTCAATCGGCATGTTAATCAATAAATTATAATTAACTAAGGGATTAACAATAAAAATTATTAACTTATACAGGTTAATAGGAGAGGTTGTGACTATGGGCAAACTACGCAGTGCAATGAGCGGCCATTTTATTGTTTTGGCAATCATTCTTGTCGGATGCGGCGGTGGAGATTCTGGCTATACACCGGGCGGCGGAAATGACGGTGGTTCTGACATCGATCGGGGAGGTGGAAATATAGAACAACAAAAGATAAGTGAGCATGGCGCCACTGAGAGTCATACTGACAGTCGAGCCGCGCAGAATTGCATGAATTGCCATTATGAAGGCAATAACCCGTATGTGTATCAAGTTGCCGGTACCGTATACCAACTGGACAATCTCACACTCACCTATCCTAATGCGACCATATATTTTTATTCCGGCCCTAATGGAACCGGCACAGAAGTGGGTAGTATTGAAGTTGATGCAAACGGAAATTTCTATACAACTGAGTCCTTCGATTTTTCATTGGGGGTCTATCCCGCTATAGTGGGTTCACAAGGCGAGCCACCTATTTATATGAGTAATTTTATAACTCATGGTGAGTGCAATACGTGCCATGGTACACGAACGTCGCCTATCTACGCCGGCGAACAATTGGTGGAGCCTGAGATACGTATAAGCGAGCATCGTGACACTAGCAGTCATACGGATGAGCGACGTGGGGATAACTGTATGACATGTCACACGGGTGATGTTGTCGCCGGTACTGTCTACGATTTGGGATTGGAAAACATTTCCCCGAACGCCACTTTGTATCTATATACGGGCGCCAATGGTACGGGAGATTTGGTGGAAACCATTGAAGTGGATGGCAATGGAAATTTTTATACTAACCAGAGTGTCGCATTTGGCGAGGGTCTATATCCTGTGATCGAAAGCGCTGGCGGAGAACGTAACTATATGCCAAGTAGTACATTAAACGGCGCGTGCAATAGTTGTCACGGCGTATCCGCTTTGCCGATTTATACAGGCGAAAAAGTGAATGAGAAAATCAGTCAATATGGCACAACCAACAGTCATGCTGATGAGCGCCGCGGACAAAATTGCATGGGTTGCCACTATCAAGGAAACAGCGACTATGTATATACAGTAGCTGGAACCGTTTATCAGGAAGCCGACCCTGAAAGTTATTATCCTAACGCAACGATTTATTTTTACACACAGCCTGAAGCAAAAGGGAATTTGGCTTTGACATTGGAAGTGGACAACAATGGCAATTTCTACACCACTGAGCCAGTCGACTTCGGTACGGGATTATATCCCAGCGTAGTCGGCAATACAGACGATGAACCTCTGCATATGCCCATAAGTACTAGTAATGGTGCCTGCAACAGTTGCCACAACGGCAGTGGTATATCGCGTATCTTAGTGCCGGGCGACGATGAGCAAATTGCAATCGCTCAAAGAGTAAGCGCCCATGGCGCCAAGTTTAGCCATACCGACGGGCGGCGTGGCGCCAACTGTTTGGGATGCCATAATATCGGCGGAAGCAATACCTATCAATACTCGGTTGCAGGCAGTGTGTACGAACTGGATTTGACCACATACTTTCCGGATGCCACTGTATTTTTATATTCCGGCCCCGGTGGTACTGGAGACTTAATTGCTACCATAGAAGTCGATGGCAATGGGAATTTCTATACAACGGTGCCTATTGACTTAGGAAACGGCAGAGGTAATGGCGTGTATCCAGCCATTTTCGGAAACCGAATTGATTCTGAAATGCAATATATGAATGAAAGCACCAACGATGGTGCTTGCAGCAGCAGTGGTTGCCATAGTGTGAATCGACCGCCGATTTATGCGCAATAGTTTTGGGGCGTGCTGCATTGCAAAAATAGATTGTTTTGTGGTTTCAAACCAATAGAGAATTTGTGTAAATAGTTGAATTAAATAATATCCTCAACTATCTACAATTGCGCGTTGTTTGTTATTATTTGCCACTAGGCTTTTCAAACGCCAAGGCAAAAAACATGCGCAATGTAAACAAAAGAAAAAGCAAACTCACGTTCAGCGCTTTGTTAACCAGTTTGGTGCTGTTGATCAGCTCTTTTGCCATCTGTGCCGAAGAGACCAAACACCGCGTGTCGTTTGCCATCAGCGGTGGCGCCAGTAAAGGCGCTTACGAGGCCGGTTTGAACTGGACGGTTTTGCAGGTTTTGCGGCACGTGGACGAACAATCCGGTGAAGAAAAAGTACTCAAAGGCAGATTTCGTCCGTTTGAAGCTGCCAGTATGACGGGCGCGTCGGCCGGTGCGATTAATGCGATTTTGTCCGCCATGGCCTGGTGCGCGCGCCCCGAAGAAGAAGGTGGTATTCCCAGCCGCATTGACGACAATATTTTTCGTAATCTGTGGTTAGAGCCTGACATCAATACTTTGTTGCCACCCGATGCCAGATCGCCAATCTACCGGTCCGATGATGCCGTTTTATCTCGCAAGAATCTAAAGGATGCGGCGGACGTACTACGTTCCATCTGGAATATACCCGTGTTTCGTAAAGATTGTCGTGTTCCACTCGGTGTCACCGTGACCCGGGTCACGCCTGAAAAAATGCAAATAGGCAAAATTCACGTTAAAAATCAGCGCTTCACTTTTCCCTTTGAATTCAGGGTACGAGAGGATGCGACCGCGGGTTTTTATTTCGATCCGCGCGATTATCCGTTTTTGCTGGATTATTCCATGATATTGCTACCCAACGAGCCGGGGGAGGAAAATTTTAAGATCAGTGAGGAACGTATAGAGGAAGTAGTTATGACCTCCGCCGCGTTTCCCGTGGCATTTGGTCGCAAACGATTACAGTTTTGCCGTGTTCAGGCAAGTTATGATTTAAATGAAAAACAATCCGAAACAACCACGCTACCTCCCGACAAGACGTTTGCTTGCCCAAGGGGTTATGAGTTAAGCGAAGCGGAATTTGCTGATGGAGGTTTATTCGATAATTTACCCATAGGTTTGGCGCGAGTTCTGGCTGAGGAAAACCAGCGCAGCCGTAAAAATCCACTACCGGTGACTTATATATATCTGGATCCAGATCGATTGCGTTATCAAACACCAGAAAAGAGGGAGTTTGAAGCTTGTTACTCTGACAGCCCTCCGGCGGCGTGCCAGGAATTAGATTACAGTTTCAGCTCTGAGAGTAGATTATTGTTTGGTGCGCTTGGAACCGCGCATAGCTATGAATTATATCGGGAGTTAACTAGCGATACATGGTCGCGCAACTTGTCGCAACTGGCCTACCAAACCGCTGATCTTTTTGAAGGGGTGAAAAGAGAACTAAGTTGCGAAGAAGAATTGCCGTTCTTTGCAGATGCGCTGCCTTGCCATGAGGCGCTACGTTTTGCGGGCCGGTTGTTGGAAATCAGCTACGATCGAATCGATGCACCGATAACACCGCCATTTTCCGTAGAAAAATTGCAAAGCAATGGACTCATAGCGGGCTGTCGCGAGACAGAAACCGATTTGGATGTGCCCATCCAAGCTGAATGTTATATTGATTTTGTGAAATTTCGAAGTGAGCTTGTGCAAAGATTGCGAGCGATTTTGGATTTATTGCCAGAACACAACGCTATATTGTTGCAGCGAATCAATAATTCCAAATTTACTATCCACAACGACCGGATAATTCGCGTCACCAGCCGCGGTGCGCCGATCACAGGAGAGCTGTTGGGTGCGTTTGCCGCATTCTTGGATCTCAAATTTCGTGAATACGATTATTATGTGGGGGTGTACGATGCGGTTGTCGAAATTAGCAACGTGATTTGCGGTCGTCATTATTCTTCAGTACGACAGCCGCAAGAGTTCTTTAACTGCAGGGAGGCGGTGGTTCAGCGTCTTCATCGTCAGTTAGGCGTACCCGGAAACAAACAAGCAAATTATGTTTTCGCTTTGCTGGCGAAGTGGGAATTTTACTCCCAAAACGCTCTGCGATTTGCTTATGATCCTATGCCAGATGAAGACAAGGATATGCTAATTATTTACGAGGGGTTGGTAAAATCATTAGCGGCGCAATGGAGTCGTTCAGCAGGTATTGCAGAAACGAGCAGTGGCGAAGTTCAATTTTTTGCTCATCTTAAAACCCAAGGTTTTACCCCAACATTAGCAGACGATAAGTCGAGACCACTCTTACTCAATATCATGGAAGACCCGGATTTGTGGACGCATGAATTAACCCGGCGATTTACCAATCGTTTAATGGTATTGGAAGAAGAGGCGCAACGAGTCTATGCCGAGCGTGAACCGGATGCGGGTAAACGCCCAAAGGGCAATCAAACGATAATGGGAGGGGCATCTTTCGTTTTGCGTTCTTCAACCTATAAATATCCTAAATTTGATTTTTCACCCTCCACTGCACCCCCTAATTGGACTTGGCGTTATGTGATTCCTTACGAGATAGCTTTTGATCTGGCCGGGGGTGGATTGCATCTTGCCTGGCAGCCCAGTTGGGCGCTCTCGAAAAGTGATGTTCTGGGTGTGCGGGGAAGCCTCGCCTTTACGAAAGGTATTGTAGGAGAGGGTTCACTTGAAACACGCGACAACTATTTTTCCTTAGGTCTAAATTATTCGCGTTTAACAGGCAAAAGCGTGTTAAGCAGCTATGGTATTACACCCGGTTATTATCGATACTTTCAAACACCGGACTCGGGAAACGGCGATTTTTTTGGCGGTGAAGTTCACCTTGGCGTACTGCAGAATAAAATCAGATTTGCATTGGGAACACGCGATTTTGATAGAACAACCAATCAATGGTATCTATTATTTGGCGTGACCGACATACCGGGCATTGTGTATTGGTTTACTCGATAGATAGTTTCGCTTTTTACAATGGGATATTCCACAGCTTATCTGATCATGGCATAAATTCGTAAACCGTTACTCTAACTTTTCTTCTTCTGCCGCTTCCGGTAAGTCTGACAGCTTCCAATAAGTGCCTTCAAGCGAATCAACAGCTTCTAATGTTGGACGCTCAGCGGCACCCCTATGGTCAACGATCAAATAATGCAAATCTCTTAATACTTGAATATTTCTTCGGAAATAAGAATGGCCGCTGACCCAGTCAACCGCGTCAGTGGCATCAATGGTCTCAATCCCCGGTATCACCGCTGGCCCAAATCGACCATCACCGAGTCGCGGATAAGCGCTCAGCATTTTTGAGGCCATTAACGGTATGTCAACGGCTGAGACGTACAGCGAAATTCGCGAGTTGGTGTTGGCGAGAACCGGGGCGATATCCCGCCTAAAAGTGGCGCGGTCGAAGTCCGGGGCGAGCAGCACGATTTCACCGAATCGCCAAGGTAGATGGTGTTTTTCACTTTCCTCGCGCAATTGCACCAACGCATTTAATAAAGCTCGGTTGCCCAGGCTATGAGCAACCACATGGATGGTTGTACTGGGAGCCTCCATAGTTAGTGCTTCCAGAAAGTCGCGTAAGTTAGCCACGGACCAGTCGACACCGGCAACATCGGCAATATAGTTAACGAGTGAATCCCGAGAAGGCCAACTATACATAGCCGGAATACCTTTATAGGCAATCTCATAGGATAATCTTGCGGCTTCCCGTGCGGCTAGTTCAAAGGAGCGCATATAGCCGTGGATATAAAGCAAAACGGATTTTTCTTTGGAAGCTTCCAGCGTTTCCCGCATCTGGGCAAAGAATTCAGATTTCTCCAAGGGTTTAATCCTACGCAACTCGGTAGCATTGGAAGGTTCTTCGCCCGATTTTAGTTGCCAGAGTGTTTGGTCAACCAAGGGTGAAACGCTTTCATCGAGGTCGATGGCGACTTGGCAAATTCCATAACTCAATTCGCCGCGTTCGATACCAAAAAATTCTTTTAGGCTTTCTACTTCTGTTCGATTGCGGTCGGTGGCATACCAAACACTGACCAACGCCTCTTCGGGAGGAGGCGGCGCCGCGGTTGCAGTATCTTGAGGTGTTGTTGCGCAACCATGGATTGTTAGTGTCAAGAAGATAATTATAAAATAACGGATCATAGTGAGCGCTATTTTACCACTAACTAATGTGGTCTACACTAAGCTGTTTGACTGGAGCGTTGTTTAAGGAAAGCGGCATTTCGATAGTTCTCCAGGAGTTAGCTAACTCAGCATGCACGAAATTACGGGGGATAATGCTCGCGATACCTCCCTCAATGCAGCTCTAAGATTTCCATGCGATGATTGCCGCTGGGACTCAAATCCGATGGTCCTTGGGTTAATAAAGCTAAGCCGGCGGTAACACCCTGGTTTTTTAGCCACTCTTTACAAAACTCGGCCCAGTCTGGAAGGTCTTTATCCACCAGCACCGGATGCACGCCGTAGGAAAACTGCAATGAGCGGCAGGCCGATTCATTGGGGCTGAACGCGGTAATCCAAACAGGTAGACGGAAGCGGGTAATGTTTCGTGCTGTTCCGCCGCTTAGTGTAGGGACTAGTACTGCGGCTGGTTGTATCCGGTCCAATGTGTATTGAACGCTCAGTGCTATCAGGTCCACCACATTAACCTTGTCCCGAGTTTCCGGGTCTTGACGTAAGCTTTGCCGGGTTCGGTGGTGAGGTCTGTTGGGTTCGGTTGCCATGGCGATTTTGGCGAGCATCGCCGCCGCTTGTACTGGATACTTGCCCATAGCCGACTCGCCGGACAACATCACACTATCAGTGCCGTCGAGAATGGCGTTTGCCACATCGGTGGCTTCGGCGCGGGTAGGGCGGCGGTGTTCCACCATGGATTCCAGCATGTGGGTGGCAGTAATTACCGGTGTTCCATATTTGTTAGCTTTCTGCATTAATTGTTTTTGAACTACGGCGATCTCTTCGATGGGAATTTCTACGCCTAAGTCACCGCGCGCAACCATAATCCCGTCTGTCGATTTTAGAATTTCATCGATATTATGCAACGCTTGCATCCGTTCTATTTTGGCGATGATGAACGGCACTCGCCCCAATTCTCTGGCGTATTGTCTAACCGCTTCTATATCATCCGCGGAAGCCACGAATGACTGGCTGACCGCATCGACGCCGTTCTCTAAGGCAAACTTCAGACAAGCGCGGTCATGTTCCGTAAACGCGCTGATGCCCAAATCGATACCGGGAAGATTAAGTCCTTTACGTGAGCGCAGTTCGCCACCCACCAACACCTTACAGACAATATCCTGGTATTTCACACTAAGTACTTGCAAATGGATTAAACCATCATTAATGAAAAGTTTATCGCCGGCTTTCACCACTTGGGGCAATTTATCTAAGCTGACGGATACTCGGGATTCGTTGCCAATGATGTCATCGGTGGTCAATACAAATTGATTGCCTTCTTTAAGTTCGATGGGTTCTTGTTCTAATACACCGATACGAATTTTAGGTCCGGGGAGATCTGCCATAATAGCAACCCGGATGCCGGAATTCGCTGAAGCCTGGCGGATGTTTTTAATCACTTGTTCATGGCCACTGAAATCACCATGGGAAAAATTAAGCCGCGCCACATTCATGCCCGCTTTGAGCAGTTGTTCCAATACTTCGACGGAATCGGAGACGGGGCCTATGGTGCAGACGATTTTAGTTTTGTTTTTTAGTGTGTTCATAAAAGGTGTTTTCCTAGGCAATAAATTTTTTCACCACGAAGGCTCGAAGAACACGCAGAGGTTAATCTAAATGAGTGTAACTCGATCCCACGATCCTCCGGAGGGAGGGCCGTGGGAACGATGTATCTGTTTCGTGCTTATTTATTCGACGTTCAATGCTTGAGACAAAATCTCCTGCGCTTGGCTGACAATGGCGTCTAAATGGGTTTTGTCTTTTAAACTCTCTGCGTACAATTTATAAACATTTTCCGTGCCTGATGGGCGTGCCGCAAACCAGCCACCTTCTGAAACCACTTTTAATCCGCCGATTTCAGCATTATTGCCTGGAGCACGGGTGAGTTTCGCTGTGATAGGATCGCCAGCAAGTGTCGAAGCGGTGACACTTTCCGGTACCAATTTTCGGAAGGCTTTTTTCTGTTCCGGTGAGGCCGGCGCATCGATGCGGGTATAACATGGCGTACCGAATTTCTCAGTCAATGTTTGATAATGTTCACCGGGATCTTTGCCGGTGACCGCGGTGATCTCGGCGGCCAGAAGCCCAAGGATGATGCCATCTTTATCCGTAGTCCAGACTGAGCCGTCACGGCGCAGAAAACTGGCTCCGGCGCTTTCCTCGCCGCCAAAACAGATGGAACCGTCAAACAGCCCCGGCGAGAACCACTTAAAACCCACCGGCACTTCATAGATTTTCCGGTCCAACGCTTTAACCACGTAGTCGATCAGTGCGCTGCTCACCAAGGTTTTACCAACGGCGGCGGTGTCTGGCCACTGCGGCCTATGTGTGAGTAAATAATTGATGGACACAGCCAGGTAGTGGTTAGGATTCATCAAACCTGCCGACGGGGTGACGATGCCGTGGCGGTCTACGTCCGCATCGTTGCCCCAGGCGATGGCGAATTGGTCTTTAAGTTTCACCAGATTGGCCATGGCATAAGGACTGGAGCAGTCCATACGGATCTTGCCATCGTGGTCCAGCGTCATGAATCCGAAAGTCGAGTCTACCTTGGGATTGACTACGGTAATATCGAGCCCGTAATGATCCGCAATGCGCGGCCAATAGTCCACCGCGGCACCGCCCAGTGGATCGACACCTATTTTTAGTTGCTTGCCGATTGCCGCCATGTCGATAACAGAGGCCAGGTCTTCCACGTAAGGCCCGATTAAATCCTGTTGATGAATATTCGTCGCCTTGATGGCCTCGGCATAAGACATGCGTTTAACGCCAGCATTGGCTTCGCGCAACAAAGCGTTTGCCCGTTGCTCAATCCATCCAGTAATGTCGGTATCCGCCGGCCCGCCGTGGGGTGGATTGTATTTGAAACCACCATCCGCCGGTGGATTGTGCGAAGGGGTAACTACAACACCGTCGGCGCTGCGATCTTTATTGTCGCGGTTGTAGGTCAAAATAGCCCGCGAGATTCCCGGTGTTGGAGTGTAACCGTCATCAGCTTGAATTATAGTTTCCACACCGTTAGCAGCTAACACTTCTATGGCATCGCGTTGCGCAGGTGTCGATAAAGCGTGGGTATCTTTACCTAAAAATAATGGACCGTTAATGCCTTGTCCCTGGCGGTATTCGCAAATAGCCTGGGTGATAGCCAATATATGACTGGTGTTGAAGTTGTTTTGCAGTGCACTCCCCCTATGACCGCTGGTGCCGAAACT
>Ga0209536_100004232_pt1 | contig 22709 bp, 18 predicted proteins | sample DeeMarSeWOR28_12_FD_187461 | JGI IMG/M metagenome (GOLD analysis project Ga0209536, IMG submission 187461) | Marine sediment microbial communities from White Oak River estuary, North Carolina - WOR-2-8_12 (SPAdes) (version 2) | ecosystem: Environmental > Aquatic > Marine > Intertidal zone >... | reverse complement strand
CCACTCCCTGCACCAATAGATCGTGCAAGATAAAATTTCCCCATGGTTTCTCCATGGTTCTGCTCTGGGGAAAGATCGGCAAATATAGCTAAAATCGGACCAGAAATCATTGCTGCTGCAAGACCTTTAAGTGAATTAAAGAATAATAGAATTAGAAACGAAGAAGGAATAGTTTCGTAGATCGAATAAACCATAGGGAAAGGCATAAATGAAATGCCAGCTAATCCTGTCCCAATAATCAATAGGGGTCTCCGTCCAAAACGATCACTCAAATAACCGAAAAATGAAGCTGTGGATAACGAAACAAAATAATATACACCTAGAATAACTGACAAACCACTTATTCCACTTGGATCAACATGATAGAAATAAAGGGGTAAGCAAATAACAGATGATGAGAAAGCTGATTCTGTTACCGCTACTGCAAGAAGTAATAACATAATCTGTTGGCGAAGAAGAAAGGAAATAGGTTGTCCAAAGAATTGCAATGTTTCTTTTGTATACCGCGAGATTGACCGTCGAAACACTATTTTTCCACCCAAAGAGACATTTAGTATCTGAATTCTAAGGAATCATAAAATCGTTTGGCTTGATACCATAAAATATTCTACTCTTTTTAATATTACATTTTTATTAAAAAATAAAGGATTTTAATCTGAAACGATTTTTACACCTGAATAAACCCAATTATTAACAGATGAAACTTGAAGCTAGTAGACTACGCAAAATATAAAGGGATTTCCTATAAGGCGTTCTTCATCTGACCAGTATTGAGATCCTAGAGACGGCTGCAAAGTGGACTGCCAAAATATTGTCTTAGAAGACTTACGTAGCTTTAATCCCCCAAAAAATCAGCGAAAGCTTTCACGGAAGTTCTCCAATTGGCTTCGCGGATCGTTGTATAAAGTGTTACTCTATAAAGGTGCTCATTACAACATTCAGATCAAACGAGTCTCTGCTCGATGGACTTCAACCTATTGTCCACGGTGTGGAAAGAAAGGGAAGAAAATTGTTGATTCTAATTCCCAAATCGTTGATCCTAGGAGTAGATGCTTTTTATTTTCTGTATGTGGGTTTACTGCTGATCGGGACTACATTGATGAGCTAAATATATACCGTATGTATGAACAAACACAGGAAAACCTTTTTAAACTATATACTGCCGTACTAGTTTCCTATATGGGCGCTGGTCTCCCATGCGACCGTCCTCGTGAGACTCCTATCTAATTCTCTTCGGATGGATAGACTAGGTCTTAAGTGTCTATAATGAAAGGAACGGTTTTAAACTGACAAATATGTTGCTCTTTCCAGATTTTCTCATTCTCATAATTCTTATCGAGGTCTTAGAATGAAGATTTCACTGGTTGGGCTTAGTGGTTGTGGTAAAACATCTATATATTTGACTACTTTAGGTGGTATGACTCCTTTAGAGACCCGAGATTTAGGGCCTACTGTGATGCATGACGTTAAAAGTCACAATTATTTAGGTTTGGAAATAAGTCTTTGGGACTTTGGTGGTCAGGAAGAATATCGGCAATCCTATTTAGAGAGGCCTCAGCTTCTAGCTAACACTACTGCACTTGTTTTTGTACTGGATTTACATCAACCTGAACAGTATGATGAGGCAAATAGATATTATACTGATGTTTACAGGGCTATCCAAGAAGGAGGTGGGGATCCGAACATCTATGTTTTTTATCATAAATATGATGTTGAGGATTATTTTGAGGCTAAGCTAAAAGAAAGCCTTGCCAAAGCTAAAACCCTTCCATTCATAAAAGAACATGCACCCAAGACCTATATCACCTCTATCTACAGACAAGATGAGCTAAGTGATGTATTTCGACAGATTTTAATTGCTGATTTCAAGGAACTACAAAATAGTGTGCAGAAGGCTCAAGCTAATCTTGCAAAACTTAAATCTAAAATAATTGTTTGTGATGTCAATGGAAACGTAATTACTCATAATATAAAGGGTTTTGCAACAGGTATTCAATTACGGGAAGATCTACGTGATTATATCTTAGTTTGTAATGTAATACGTGAAAATTTCTTAGCTACTGATTCTGCAAATTTTTCTGCTGTATCTGAGGTTAAACGACTTGATCTTCATGTCTTCAATTATGTTTTGTCATTAATGATGATGCATGATAAGGATACTAAAGAAGATGATCCTAAAGATATTAAATCTCTTTTAAAAGAAATGGAAATCTTCGCAAAAGTTATTCTAGAGGCTAGCAAAGAAGATTAATGATTAAAGATTAAATTTCTAGCCTAATTTCAGGAATAATCTATTTACTAACATTATTTTCGCTTGATTGAGAGTCAGGTTACAATATTCAGTAATTGACTAGTGTTTTTTCACTCTTATCCAGAATAAGTTTTTATACTCTTAATATAAAAATGTCTTTCGTTGTATCTTAACATAGAACAGGCTAAGATAAAAGACCATTTCACAAAATCACAAATTAAATACATTTTAATTGCATCAAGCCAGAAATTATTACTTTTGGAGGCTTAATTGGTTGGCAGCGGAAGCATACGAAGAAAAAGATACTATACTTCAAGAGATATTAGGTTCTAAAGGTAGGAATCAAGCCAATTTGATTCCGATTCTTCAAGCAGTACAAAAAGAATTTGGATTTTTATCCAAGGAAAATATGATTCGAATAAGCGAACATCTTGAAATGTCTGCAAACGAAGTTTATGGCGTTGCTTCATTCTATCAGCAGTTTAAGTTTATAAAACCTGGGAAACATACCATTACTGTTTGTCTAGGGACGGCCTGTTTTGTTAAAGGGGGGAAAATCCTCGCAGAGACTGTGAGAACAAAGTTAAATCTTGAACCAGGTGAAACTACAGAAGATGGGTTATTTACATATGAAAGAGTTGCCTGTCTTGGATGTTGTGCACTAGCTCCTGTTGTTCAAATAGATGGGGAAGTACATGGAGAGATGAATCCAGCAAAATTACTCCGAATAATTAAGCGAATTTCTCAGAAAGAAAAGAGTAGATAAGGTACGAATGATGCCCCCTCACGATACCTCACAAATTAAAATCTTAATTTGTCAAGGAACAGGATGTTTATCCTCTAAATCTGATGAGATAAAAGAAGAATTTGAAGACCAATTGAAAAACTTTAATTTACAAGATAAAATTAAAGTTGACTTCACAGGATGCCATGGATTCTGTGCCCAAGGCCCAATCGTAATTATAGAACCCGAGGGTGTTATGTACAGCAAAGTGAAGACCACATTTGTGAATAAAATTGTGGAGTCTCATCTAAAATTAGGTAAACCAGTATATGAATATTTTTACAAGGATCCAAAAACAAATCAGCCCATAGCAAGGTATCATGACATTCCTTTCTATAACAAACAAACACGTATGATTCTAGGTAGTTGTGGTCACATTAATCCAGAGAATATTAATGATTATATTGAACGGGGAGGGTATTCAGGTCTGAAGCGAGCATTAAAAATGCCTCCAGAAGAAATCATCCAAATAATAAAAGACTCTGGATTGCGGGGCCGTGGAGGAGCAGGGTTTTCCACAGGATTAAAGTGGAGTTTTTGTCGGGACGCTCCTGGAGACGAAAAATATATTATTTGTAATGCCGATGAAGGAGACCCAGGAGCGTTTATGGATCGATCAATCCTTGAAGCAGATCCTCATAGTGTTTTAGAAGGAATGATCATTGGTGCATATGCCATTGGGGCACGTCATGGCATTATCTATGTCCGTGCTGAATATCCTTTAGCAGTCAAGCGATTTACTCATGCTGTGAAGATAGCAAAAGAAAAGGGATTTCTTGGTGAAAATATTCTGAATTCAAATTTTTCATTAGATATTTCAATTCATGAGGGTGCTGGAGCATTTGTTTGTGGAGAGGAAACAGCTTTGATGGCTTCAATAGAAGGACATCGTGGAAATCCCCGTCCAAGACCACCATTTCCCGCAACCTCAGGTTTATGGGGTAACCCAACTAATATAAATAATGTTAAAACATGGGCTTCTGCATCTTGGATTTTTAAACATGGTTGGGAAGAATTTCACAAAATTGGTGTCGAACATGCCTCTGGGACAGCCATATTTTCATTAACTGGTAAAGTAAATAATTTAGGGTTAATAGAGGTTCCAATGGGAACTCCACTAAGAAAAATAGTATATGAAATTGGTGGAGGCATTTTAAACAATAGAAACTTTAAAGCAGTCCAAACTGGCGGGCCTTCGGGGGGATGTTTACCTCCAAGCCATCTTGATTCTCCAGTTGATTACGAGACGATGGCAGCTTCAGGAAGTATTATGGGTTCCGGAGGAATGATTGTTCTTGATGATACTGATTGCATGGTCAAGCTTGCTCACTATTTTTTAACGTTTACTCAAGCTGAATCATGCGGAAAATGTGTTCCATGTAGAATTGGAACAAGAGCAATGCTCTTAGTCCTTGATCGGATTATTAAAGGAGAAGGTGAAGACAAAGATCTAATGTTGCTCGAAGAACTTGCTTATACAGTTAAAATGGGATCATTATGCGCCCTTGGGCAAACTGCTCCGAATCCTGTCTTAACTACTTTGAAATATTTCAGGGAAGAATACCAAGCCCATATCTTTGAAAAGCAGTGTCCAGCCAAAGATTGTCAGGATCTAATTGATTATACAATAGATGAGAATCTTTGCAATGGTTGTACACTTTGTGCTGGTAATTGCCCTGTTAATGCAATTTCAGGTCAAAAGGGTAATATACATCATATTCATTCAGATATTTGTGTAAAATGTGGAATTTGCTACTCTAGTTGTCCAAGAAAAGCAATATTTAAACAAGATAGAAATCTACAGTTGGTGGAATCATGACCAAATGGATGAATATTAACGGAAAGCGTGTTGTTTTCGAAGAGGGTGAAACAGTATTAGAAGTGGCAACTAAAGCAGGAATTTATATCCCAACACTATGTGCGAGACCAGATCTTCCATCAATAGGTGCTTGCCGATTATGCATTGTAGATATTGAAGGTGGTAGAGGGTACCCAAATTCTTGTACCTTACCTGCTAGAGAAGGAATGGTTGTTCGAACAGCAACTCCAGACCTCCAAGCTGTGCGGCGGAATATTCTTCAACTGATACTTGCAGAACACCCTAGCTATTGTCTTGTTTGTAAAGAACAGAATGATTGTGCAAAGTTACGACATGGGGAATACAAAGCTGGAAGAGTTATTGGTTGTTATACTTGTAGTCATAAAGAATTATGTGAGATTAGAAAACTTGTAGAGTACTTAAGGGTTAAAGAAATTCGGTTCCCCATCCTTTATAAGGATCTCCCTTTAGAACGAGACGATCCTTTTCTGGTTCGTGACTATAATCTTTGTATATTATGTGCACGATGCATTCGAGCTTGTCAGGATGTCCTAGGATACAGTGCGATTTCTCTTACGAAACGAGGTCATGACACTAAAGTAGGTACTCTCTTAGAAGTCTCTCATTTAGAGAGTGGCTGTGTTTTTTGTGGACACTGTATTGATGTTTGTCCAACAGGAGCTTTGACTGCAAGGGGATCATCATGGTTTGGAACCCCTGATAGGTCTGTAACCACAACCTGTGTTCTTTGTTCTCATGGTTGTCAAATGGTTGCCGATGCAAGATGGAATAAGGTTGTTAATGTTCATCCCCCTTATGAATTATCTGCCCGACGAGAATATTGCGTAAAAGGTCGTTTTTGTATCCCAGCTCTTATGAATGGACGTGAACGTTTGAAATATCCTACTATTAAGCGTAAAATTATTCAAGAGGAGCATTTTCCAGTATCATGGGATGAAGTCTTTACTTATACAGCAGAAAAATTGAAACAATACAAACCAGAAGAAATTGGAATTCTAATTTCACCATCTTTATTGGATGAAGCAATTTTCTTACTTTCAAGATTTGCTAAAAAAATAAGTAATCATAATATTGTTTATGATGATGAAGGGCTGAAAGATTTAGCTTCTCGTGGAATAAAAGTCCTGTTTGCTACCTATAGTACAAAACTATTCACTGAAATAAAAGATCTAGATTTTTTAATATTGCAGGATATTTACGAATCTCCTTACCCCAATATTGCAGATGTTATTTTTCCAACTACCACTTTTACCGAAGAAAGTGGTACAAAAACAGGAGATGATTTCATAAAATACGAGATCAATAAAGTTGTTGATCCTCCTGGTGATGCCTTACCAAGTTGGATGATTGTGAGTCGTTTAGCACAAATAATGGGATTAGAAGGCTTTTCTTTTGACTCTGTGATTAACCTACAAGATGAGATTTCAAGAAATGATCCAATCAATGTCCCACTCGTTCCTAAAGAGAGTTTTGAATATATGGGCATTCCTATATCTAATAAAGTGAGCGAACTTGAATTGTATCTAGATGCTAAACGAGTACTAAACAAATCTAAAGGAGAAAGTATGCTAGATGTCAGAATTTAGAATTGTTGAAAAGGAAGAATGTGTCCCTAATATCCATAAATTAGTTGTCTCTGTTCCTAAAATTGCGCAAAAAACTCAACCGGGGCAATTTATCCTTGTTATGGTTGATGAAAAGTCTGAAAGAATTCCGTTGACCTTGGCTGATTGGGACCCCGATACAGGTACAATTGTATTCTTTGTTCAAGAATTAGGATTGTCGACTACTAAAATGGCATATATGGAGGTAAGCGATTCATTTTATTCAATTGTAGGCCCCTTAGGGGAACCTGCTCATCTGAAAAAATTTGGATCTGTTGTTGTAGCAGGGGGATGTTTTGGATTAGGTGGCATTTATTCTATAGCAAAAGAATTGAAAGGACTTGGAAATCACATTATTTCAATTCTTGAAGCAAAAAATGAAAGTCTTCTCTATTACGAAGAGGAATTTCAGGAAATAAGTGATGAAATTATTTTTGTGACAAGTGATGGATCCCGGGGCATCAAGGGGCATGTTTATGACGTCTTGGAAGACATGATTTCTATCCAAAAGAGGAAAATAGATCATATTAAGGTTATCGGATGCAATGTGATGATGAGTAAAGTTGCAAAATTAACTAAAGAACTTGGGAACATTCCTACCTATGCCACCGTTTCTAGCATAATGGTTGACGGTACAGGCATGTGTGGAGCTTGTCGGTTAACTTACGATGGAAAAACACGATTTGCATGTGTAGATGGACCTGAATTTGATGCACATAAGGTAGACTGGGATGAATTAATTGGTGTACGAAACACTGCCTATATTCGTGAAGAATCACTAAGCTTACAGAATTTTTCACCACAATGTCGATCATTAACGAAATTTTTAGAAAAAAATAGTGAGAAGGAATCAGTTTGAAGGCAAAAGAACGGATGGATATTCAACGGACCGATATGCCCTCTCAACCACCTTCAGTTCGGGCAAAAAACTTTCGAGAAGTCCCTTATGGATATTCTGAGGAGATGGCTCTAACCGAGGCTAGTCGTTGTTTAAACTGTAAAAAGCCAAAATGTGTCGAGGGATGTCCAGTACGTGTTCCAATTCCCGAGTTTATTAGCCTAATACAGGAAGGTAAATTTCTTGAGGCTGCATGGAAGATTAAAGAAAGGAATGTCCTTCCAGCCATATGTGGTAGAGTGTGTCCTCAAGAAACTCAATGTGAAGGTGTATGTATTCGCGGAAAGAAAGAAAAACCAGTTGCAATAGGAAATCTCGAACGATTCGTTGCTGACTATGAAAGACTAAGTGGTTTCATACCTAAACCTTTGATTGTAAAAAAAAATGGAAGGAAAGTGGCTATAATCGGAAGTGGTCCGTCAGGATTAACTGTCGCTGGGGATCTAATTAAACTTGGTTATGGAGTCACTGTCTTTGAAGCGTTTCATCGTGGGGGCGGTGTGCTTGTTTATGGAATACCCGAATTTCGATTACCTAAATCTGTTGTGGAATATGAGATTCGAAACCTGAAAAATCAAGGTGTTGAATTTGTATATAATAATGTAATTGGACGTATTAGAACTATTGATGAATTATTCTCGAAAGAAGGTTTTGATGCAATTTATATTGGGGTTGGGGCTGGATTACCAGTTTTCATGAATATTCCAGGTGAAAATCTTAAGGGAGTTTATTCCGCAAATGAATATCTAACACGTTCAAATTTAATGAAAGCTTATCTTTATCCAGATTATAATACACCCTTAGTACGTGGGAAAAATGTTGTAGTGGTTGGTGGAGGAAATGTAGCGATGGATTCAGCTCGTACAGCACTACGCTTAGATGCTGAAAATGTATATATTGTATATCGACGATCGCGAGAACAAATGCCAGCTAGATTGGAAGAAGTTCATCATGCCGAAGAGGAAGGAATTCAGTTCAAGTTATTATCAAATCCTGTTGAGATCTTTGGAGATGATCAAGGTCGAATATACAAAATAAAATGTCAACGATATAAACTTGGAGAACCTGATAAATCTGGTCGGGCTCGTCCAATTCCAATTGAGGGAGAGTTTTTTGAGCTGGAGACTGATTTATTAATAGTTTCAATCGGTAATAAGGCAAATCCACTTATTACAATGACCACACCCGACTTAGAGGTCAATGAGTGGGGAAATATTGTGATAGATGAGTTTGGCCGGACAAGCAAACCTTTTGTTTATGCAGGTGGAGATATAGTCACAGGTGCAGCAACTGTTATTTCAGCTATGGGTGCAGGAAGATGTGCTGCTATAGCAATTCATGAAGATCTATTTCCTGAAAAGAAGGAAGAACCTGAATCAATAGTAACCCCAATTGAAATTATAAAAGTTAAAGAAGCTGCGATTTACACGAATTCAACAGTAATAAACATTTCTTTGATAAATAAATCCGATAAGGAATTAGATAAGGTAAGAATTTCAGTTTCACATGTCCAAGAGTTGTTTGAACAGACTTTATTAGATACTACTATAATGCGTTGGCTTCCCAACGAAATACATGAATTAGAATGCCCTAGGATTCATGAAAATGAAAAAGATTACCTTCTATCAGTAAAAGACATAAGTGGAATTCTATTATCAAAAATTCTTAATGTAGAGCAAATTATGAAGTAATTATTGTGCTTCTAATGTATTAAAAACAGCAATAATATCATATGAAGAAATAATTCCAACAAGTTTATTGTCAATGGGATTTCGTACAGGAAGCCGTTTTATCTTATTTTTTACCATTAATAAGAATGCTGCTTTAATGGGTTCTTCAGAGGATATTGTAATAAGATTTTTAGTTGCGACATCTCTTGCTATGATTTCACAAGGATTGTGGCATTCCAATAACACTCTTGATACTAAATCCCGAAGAGTAATGATACCTATATTTGTATCATCAAGGCTTTCGCATACTAAGATAGAACCGATTACATTTTCTATCATTAACTTAGCAACATTAAGAATAGTCTCTTCTGGACTTACAAAAATAATATTACGCACCATTATATCTCTGACTTTTACTGTATTCACTAGAGTTCAACTTATCCTAAGATTCTCTTCAATTTGATTGTTTCTTCCTCATCATCAATCTTTAGAAAGTAAATATATCCTTCTTTAAGATCAGCTTTAACAATTATTTCTTTTTTCTCTTTTGGTTTCCAGGATGAGATTTGTGCTTTATAAATATCTTTTCCAAAAAAACCTTCAGATTGGAAAACTTTTAATGTTATATTAACCAATTCTATGTTTCCAGCGTTTAATAACTCAAGCTTAATTGTTTCGTCGATTTTCATCCCAATGATTCTGATATTTTTATTTTCTAAGCTTTTCTTTTCTATTTTCCCCTTCTTTTCGTCGTTACGTTGAGCTGGAATACTAAATCTTAGTTTATTAGGTCGTGAGGTTCTTTTTTCTAAAAGTTGGGGGATTGGAGTTTTGATATCACTTACAACTGTTTGGAGCTTGGAAAGAGGAACTCGTGGAATCAATGATAGACATATATCGTTCAATTCATGTATTGTCTTGTTGAAATTCACTTCTAAAAGTTCATTTTCTTCAGAGGTAATCGAAAGTTCCATTTTTCTTTCCACAAAAGCACACATTTTAGACTCCATATTTATTTCAAGATGAGATTTTAATTTTTGAAGTATCTCATGAGCAATAAAAGATACTGAAGCAGGAGCTTTAATAATTAACACAAATCGTTCATACTGCCACTTTTTTGAATCCATTCCTAAACGACGCTTCTTCCGTTTACTTTTACAGAAAAATAAAGTAGCTGAATAAACAGTATTCTGGATCTCTAGATCAATATGTGTATGCTTTTCAGACTCAAGAAATTGGTCTTGATGCCACCAAATTGAATGAACCGAAAGAATCCGTTTTTCGGCTTCATTTTGCATCAAATCTATGGGGTATGAATACAGAGGAATATGTCCTTTCAATTCGTCAAAAAAGTAGATAAAGATCCCATAATGTTGCTCGTAGGGAGAATCTTCCTTAGAGTCAGCACCCTGATTCGTCAAACTTTAACTGATCCTTATCTATTAGTTAAAATGTTTCTACTAACCACTTGTCCAAGAGGAATTATCTACATATCTGTTACTAGTAGATCTCTTTATTTGTTTGCTTTTAAGAATGTGAAATTTTTTTTACCTTAGAACCTTTTTAACATCGTTTAATTTACTTTTTTAACATTGGATCAATCTTTAATGATTTAATCGCTACAGTTGTTTTTCTACTGCTTATTTTGATTAGATAATTTTGAGGTTCATCTGATTGAGTGAAATCAAGGATTATATCTTCTTTTTGAGGCCAAAGATCCAGTTTTTGTTCCCAGACAGTTTCACTAAAAAACTCTGAATGTTTAGACACATGAATAAGAACATCCTTTAGATCTATATTTTTCTCATTAACAAGAATCACGTGTATTTGATCAGGATCATCGTTGGTTGAAAAAGTCCGAAGGCTTATTTTTTGTTTGTAAAGTGGAGTTGAATATTTACTCATATCTGGAAGTTTTTCTTCAATTGTTTCTTTTAAAGGCGTTATTATTGCTATATTACGATCAAACTGGGTTAAATTAAATTTGAAAGCATTCCAAGTCTCTTCTAGTTGTTTCTCAACTTTTTTAATTTTTGTAGCATTTTCCTTGAGTAATTTCCTTTTAAGTGGATTTGAGGAATACTTTTCCCGATTATGTAGTAATTCGACATTCGGAATAATTATTTGTTCTATTTGCTCTTTTAAATCCAAGAATGATTTGTTTTCGATCTTTTGGTCTTTAGATAGTTTAATAACAACTGCATAGATCCGTTGGTTTGGGTTTATATAGTCTAATTGCGTGCTTCCTCCTAATAAAAATGCAGCATAAACATTATCAGTAATTTTTAAATCGATTCGAATAGGAATATCATCCATTCTCCAAATACAATGTGTTTTTAATATATTTACTTCATTTTGGTCGTTTTTTAGATAAGAGGGCACTGTGAAAAGGACTAGAAGTCCATTAAGATTATCAAAGGAACAAAGAAAAAAGCCAGCCTCTGTCAGTGCTGTTCTAGTTTGAATGGAGTCTTCTTCATCTTCCGATTTTGTATTAAAAAAGGGATCATTATTCATTAGTCTTCAAAGCCTATTGAGTTATTAATGAAATGTGGCTTAATCAAGGTTTGTTAAATACAAATTCAATGTTTTACTAGCATAATTCTAGTTTTTTCTTTGGGTATTTGACCTATACTCATGAAATACAGTTTTTTATGACCGTTAGCTGCAAAATTTTTGCTAAATCTCTTTTTTTTTTCGAATTATTCAATTTTTTTGGGGATACTTAGTTTGTAAGAAACAAATAAATTCTTAAATTCTTGAATAAATCCAGAATCGGAGTAAAAAATCGTTAGAAGTGACGTTATATCTAAATTGAATCTTCTAATAATTTTCTATGAAGAACTCAGATCAATAAATAATTTTTCTTAGAATATATGTCAAGCTTATCGGAGAAGAATCATTTGAGCTCGGATGAATTATTCGATCTTATAATTGTAGGTGGTGGGCCTGCTGGATTATCCTGTGCAATTCGTGCTGCTGAAATGGGGTTATATGTTATTGTTCTAGAAGCCCGTTCTGGCGCAGCGACAGCTGGAACCATGAATGTAGATGGATATCCAGGATTCTATAGTATAACTCGTCAAGAACTCTTAGATAAAATGGCAAAACAAGCTAAATATCAGGCTAAAATCAAATATTCTCAAAGAGTAAGTAAATTGGAACTTAAAGATACCATTAAACGAGTTTATACTCGTGTAACCCGAGGGGAATTTTTTACAGAGGAACTAGTATATCAAGGAAGAACTGTTCTCATAGCAACAGGACTTTATCCAAGTGCACTTGGCGTTCCAGGTGAAAAAAAGTTCATCGATAAAGGGGTTTACTACTCCGTCCCTCCTGGTGATTTTTATGAAAAAACTGTTGTAATTATAGGTCATACTTCGTGGGCAGTAAGAAATGCACTTCACTTTGATGCCATGGGTGCACAGGTATATCTCATTACAAACCGAGATTCTCTAGATGCTCATCCTGCCCTTTTACGGCGATTAAATGAAAGCTTTGTTGCTGTTAAATATTCTGTTGAAACACAGTACTTTGAAGGGTCAAACCAATTAAAGAAGATATTCTTTAAAGATAAAGAAGGAAAAACACATTCAATTGCTACAAATAATGTTATTGTTCTTAGAAGCATAAATAGAAATCGGGATCTATTTCTTGATGCTGGTTTAAACACAACACCTCAAGGACTGCTTATTGTTGGACATAATGGTAATTCTCAATCAACTAACCTTTCTGGAGTTTTTGCAGCAGGTAGTGCTACAAGAGGTGATTCTATTGTTGGAGTTGACGCAGCTGAAGGACAACAAGCCGCTATGGAAATCTCTCAATATTTAACTGATATACAAAAAGATTCTCAGGAAATTATAGAAGCGAAAAAAGCTATAAAACTTGAAAGACGATTCATAGAAGGCAGAACTGAAATTATTGAAAAAGAAGAGTTATCACCTGAGATTGTTAAGTGGGTTATAAAAGCCCCTTTTATTGCAAAGAAAACTAAACCTGGACAATTTGTTATCCTTCGAATTACAAAACAAGGAGAACGTATTCCTTTAACAATTGCTGATTTTGATCGGATAGCAGGAACCATAACTCTGATATTCCAAATTGTAGGAAAAAGTACTAAGGAGATGGCTTTACTAGAAAAAGGAGACCATATCCTGAATCTTTTAGGACCTTTAGGTCAACCTGTGGAAATAGCTAAGTGGGGTACAGTAGCTGTATTGGGTGGTGGGTGTGGGGTTGCCCCTGTATTACCCAAAACTAAGGCCTTAAAAGATTTAGGAAATTATATTATAAGCATAATCTCTGCTCGTTCAAAAAATTTACTTATTTGTCAAGCTGACATGGAAGGCCCAAGTGATGAACTTTTCATTGCTACTGATGATGGAACATTAGGTCATCATGGATTTGGAATTGATATTTTAAAGAAACTACTAATTGAAGGAAGAAAAATTGATCATGTAGTTGCAGTAGGTCCTATTCCTATGATGAGAGCAGTTGTAAATTTAACTAAAGAATATTCAATTCCAACAACCGTAAGTTTAGCTCCTCTTATGGTTGATGGCACAGGCATGTGTGGAGCATGTCGGGTTAGAATTGGAGGGGAGGTCAAATTTGCATGCGTTGATGGACCAAACTTTGATGGACATAAAGTAGACTTTGAGGAGCTCACTCTTAGATCAAGAGCATATAGATATGAAGAACGGATTTCTCTTGAAAAACTGGCCCGTGAGGAATGAAGTATGAGTAATATCGATCGAAAAGCTAATTTAAAGAAAGAACGCGTTCATATGAGTACTCAGAATCACGCTGAACGTATTCGTAATTTCGAAGAGGTTGCCTTAGGATTAACATACGAAGAAGCTCTTTTCGAAGCCTCACGATGTCTTCAGTGTAAAAAACCACGCTGTGTGATCGGTTGTCCAGTAAATGTATCGATTCGTGATTTTATCGCCTTAGTTAAAGAAGGAAATATTAATGAGGCCAAAAGAATCATTTTAACAACTAATAGTCTTCCCGCAATAACTGGACGTGTTTGTCCCCAAGAAAACCAGTGTCAAGAATATTGCATTCATCCAAATGCCATTTCCATAGGTGCACTTGAACGATATGTAGCAGATCATGGACAGCGGCCAGAACCCCCTAATATAGAACCTTTAGGAACAAAAGTAGCAGTTATTGGTTCAGGGCCATCAGGTTTAACATGTGCAGCTGACTTGGCTATGAGAGGTCATGAAGTAGTTGTTTTTGAGGCACTACACGAATATGGAGGCGTTTTAACGTATGGTATTCCTGAATTTAGAATGCCTAAGAAAATAGTCAATGAAGAAATTGATTATGTGAAAAGCTTAGGAGTTAAATTTGAGAAGGACATTTTAATAGGTCGAACGATTACCATTGACGAATTATTGAATGAGGAGGGATATAATGCCATTTACATTGCTTCAGGAGCAGGTGCGCCTAATTTTTTAGGTATTCCTGGAGAATCTTTAAATGGAGTATTTTCCGCAAATGAGTTTCTAACTCGTGTGAATCTGTTAAAAGGTTATGAATTTCCTGAATATGATACACCTGTAACTGTTGGTGAAAAAGTTGCTGTTATTGGGGCTGGAAATGTAGCTATGGACTGTGCAAGAACTGCGTTACGGTTAGGTGCTCGTGAAGTTGATATTATTTATCGTCGCTCCGAAGGTGAAATTCCCGCTAGATTAGAAGAAATAATTCATGCTAAAGAAGAAGGAGTAGTAATAGGAGAGTTAACAGCTCCCTTGGAAATATTTGGAGATACTAAAGGAAACGTAATCGGTCTTAAGTGTATGAGAATGTCCTTGGGAGAGAAAGATAGCTCTGGTCGCCGTCGACCAATTCCTATTCCTGATTCAGAATTTATATTTCCAGTGGATACCGTAATCATCGCAATAGGTCAGAGTCCAAATCAATTAATTGCAAAAACAACTAAAGGCTTGGAGACCACTAAATGGGGGACCTTTGTTCATGATCCAGAGACTGGAAAAACCACTCATGAAAGAATTTATACAGGTGGAGATGTTGCAACTGGAGCAGCTACAGTAATCCTTGCTATGGAGGCTGGTCGAAAAGCAGCAAAAGCAATTCACGAGATGATTGTCGCCACTACTCTCTAATTTTCTAATACTTTCTTTGAATTTAGGGAAAAGATTATTAGGAATACAAATTCTTTAATAATATAATCAAACATTTCTTCTTATTTTCGACAATTATGACTTTTACTGCAATGAAATTCAAATAAAATATACAATTATGGGTATGTGATTTAATAATGAAAAATAAATGGCGGGTTACTCCGAAAAGAATTGGTCGTAGTCGTAAGATCCAAGTAAGACAATTTGAACCAGAGGAAATATTTATCGAGTATGAAATAGAAGTACTTGATGATTCCCTAAGACAAGATGCTATTCGTGAAGCCACACAATTAGCCATTCAATATTTAGATGAAGAAGAAGCAAGATTACGAGGAAAAACTATTGAGAGTAAGCCTATTGAAGAAAAGATTAAAATAAAAGAATTTTCTCTTGAAATTCTACCAGAAGGGAAAAAATTAGGTAATTTTAAAATTAAGCAATCAGAAGATCCTCAATTTTCAAACTATCTTCATTTATGGCTAGAGAAGGGTCAGGAAAATATTTATGTGGGGTATCTTCTTAAAGACAGCGGGGATTTTAAGTTCAAGTCAGAAAATAAGGCAAAAATCAAAGAGATAGGAATTAAAAAGGATTTACATTTTAAAATTCACAAAAAATAATAGGGATTTAATATGGATCGCGTTTCAAAACATGCTGGTAGTTGGTATGCAGGGTCAGCTCAAGGGTTAAAAGAACAAATCGAGAAATTATTTAGTAGTAAATGGGGAGTAGGAGAGTTTCCTAGAGATATTGAAACTACAGAATCAAAATTAGGTGATATTCTAGGAATTGTTTCACCTCATGCGGGGTATATTTATAGTGGGCCGATTGCCTCCCATGGTTACGCTAAAGTGTACAAAGAATTTGACCATCTAGATACTGTGATCATATTAGGACCAAATCATAGTGGATTGGGATCCCCCATCTCTTTTTATCCTGGTGGAAAGTGGCATAATCCATTTGGGGAAGTAAAAATTGATAAAGAGGCAATAGAATATGCCCAAGCATATGATTTTGGTTCAATTCAAGATCGAATTGGATTTGAAAAATATGCGCACTCTCAGGAACATTCGATAGATATTCAGCTTCCTTTTCTTCAGTACAGATACGGAAATGATTTTCAAATAGTTCCAATTTGTTTGATGGATCAATCTTACCCAACAACTGTAAAATATCTTGCAAATTTTATCAAGGACTATATTCAGGAACAAATTTCTAGAACAATCTTGGTTATTGCTAGTAGTGATTTATCTCATGAAAGTAATTATGATTTAGTAGTAAAAAATGACAAGAAAATGCTTGAATTACTTGAAAGCTGTAAATTAGAAGCAGCTAATTCATTTAGAAAACAAGTCCAAATGACTATGTGTGGATATGGTCCTGTTTTTACTCTAATCGAGACAGCAGTTGAATTTGGATCTCCTAAAATCACTATATTAAAATATGCGAATAGTTCGGATATTGTAGGAGGTCGATCAGCTGGTAGCTATACTGTTGGGTACTCTAGCATTCTTGTTCAATGTAAAAAAACATGAATTAATCCATAGGTAACAACCATGCTAACTAAGGTTTTAATTATCGGAAAAATATCTTATACTCTTGACTTCTCTATATTAGATGAATTTACAAATGAATCTATATCCATAACTAATGCTTCGGATCTAAAACGTAGTTTTACAGGGCTTGGGGCTAATATAGCATATGGAATCTCCGTTTTCGATAGTACTCCTGTATTGGTATCTATTGTTGGTAAAGACTTTGATATTGAATACCGTGAATATTTAGAAAAAAGAGCAATAAAATTAATGCTTTACTATCAAAATGATAAAGAAACAGCAACAAATTATATAATACATACCCCAAATGAGAATGTAATAAAAATAAACCAAGAAAATGCCTACCGATTTATTGCCGAACAAAATCTTGAAGACAAATTTTCTAATGAGGAACTTAAGACATTTGAAGCGATTTTAATAGGAACTGGAAAAATTGAAGCGGATAATAAATTCATTTCAAAACTCCATTCTATTTGTGGCAATACTCCACTCATTTATACCCTTGATGGAAACATTAAAGAGCTTGTTAATTGGAGACTTACTCAGATATTAGAAAATACGACGGTACTAATTTGTACAAGTGAAGAACTTCTTCAAATCGAACAAATTTTAAAACAAACCACGAAAGAGATTTTGAAAAAGTATCCTCGGTTAAAATACATTATTTCTGCTTATAACAGAGAAAAAATTGTAATATATTCATTAGAAATGACCGTTAAAATCTCTTCTGGACCCGCTGAAGAAATTATATCAGAAGAATACTGGTATGATGCCTTTAGAGCTGGAATTATATTCGGCATTTCACTTAAAAAGCCAATTATTGAAGCAGCAAAGAATGGATCAGCCTTAGCGTCCTATGCAGTTGAAAAAAGGGAGAATCAACAATACAATCCAAGTCCTGAACAGGTTCTATTAAGATCTTATGAGGTAAATACAACCATAAAATCATAGTAAAAAGGAAAATTCTAGACATGAATTCCTCGGTCAGCAGCTCCATAACCCCATAATGCAATTCGCTTGAAATCAACAAATTCTAATCCAATATCCTCTAATTCTCTTCTCATAACCATCTTTAACCGATTAATAATAATTGGACGTTGATTGATAATTTCATCTACTGTTACATTTGTGAGGATCATATCAATATGGCGCTGGATTTGAAAAGAAAGAAAAACATTTACAGAATCCAGATCTAATAATCCTTTTGTTACCTCTTTTAGACGCTCAGGGTTAATTACATGGTAACTTAATATTCCCCGAAAATCAATTTCTATTTCTTCATATATTCTTGTATATGAGAAATCAAGGTTATAGATACAATATTTTTGAATCTTCATGGTAAGTCTCCCTGAAGAAATATGTTGTATATTTTTTCTTAGTTTTTAAATCTAAGGGTTACTCACTTATTTCCTACAACAAGTTCAGTAAAGGCAAACTGATCAACATCTACTAATCCCATATCTGTAACTTTCAAGTGGGGGATAACTGGTAAAGCCATAAAAGATAGGGCCATAAGTGGTTCTTCAAAAACTGTAATATCTGAAAAGCTCTTATTTAAGTCAAGTAATTCATGATAAAGTGAGGAGTATTCTTTAGTTGTCATTAGTCCTGCAAAAGGTAAGGAAACTTCTTTAATAAAGTCTTTTGCTACTACTACATATCCTCCTTTGATTTGGATAAGTTTATCGACAGCTTTAACCATGGTTTTATGATCTGTCCCTGCTACAAGAAGATTATGAGTATCATGGGCAACAGTTGTGGCCATTGCAAAGGGTTGAGTCTGAATTTTGAAACCTTTAATAAAAGCATTGAAGATATTACCATTTACACCATATCGTTCAATAACACTCAACGAAAGAATATCTTTTGAACTATTAGGATATATACATCTATCTTTGACCTCTAATTCTTCTACCAGTGATTTAGTTAACACAGAATAAGGCATAACTCCCACAACTCTCACGGGATATGTCCCATCTGGTAGAGAGACTTTTGCGTGTAATAGTTCAGGTTCGATGGAGGATTTTAACTTAATTGTATTAACAGCCCATTCAGGATATGATATCTTTGGGAAATTAAATAATAGCTTATTCTGATCAAAGACTAGCTTACCATTATTAAAAACCGAACTGATTTTGAAGTGATTAAGATCCTTTAATATTACTAAGTCTGCATACTTTCCTGGGGTAACACTACCGATCTTTTTATCTAATCCTAAGAAGGAGGCCGCATTAATAGTAACCATTTGAAGAGCTACTATTGGATTTACTCCAGCTTCTATTGCAATTCTAAGATGGGCATTCATATGACCATTTGTAAATAAATCAATGATATTTCGGTCATCAGAACATAAAGTACAATTTCTCATATCAAAATCTAAGTTACTCAGACCACCCAAGATATTCTTTAGCTCTTTTGCAAGAGAGCCTTCTCGAATTAAAACATGCATACCCTTGCGTAATTTTTCAAGAAATTCCTCGGATGTTGTACTTTCATGATCAGATTCGATTCCAGTAGCAATGTATGCGTCGAGGTCTGTGCCCGAAACACCTGGGCTGTGTCCATCAATAATATGGAGTTTTTTGCCTAATAGTACCTTTTTCAAAACCTCTTCATCTTTATAAAGGACTCCAGGATAATTCATAACTTCACCTAATCCAAAAAATCCTTTTTTTTCTTCAATTAATTTTTCTATATCATTTGAATCAATAGAAAAGCCTGAGGTTTCTAATCCCGGAGCTGCTGGAACACATGAGGGTATTTCAATTAAAAACCTTAAGGGAAGATTATTGGTTTGTTCTAAAAGAAAATTTAATCCCCTAATTCCTAAAGCATTTCCAATCTCATGTGGATCTAATAGGACTGTTGTAGTTCCATGGGGAATTACAGCCTTCGCAAATTCTATTGGTGGAAGCATTGTACTCTCAATATGGAGGTGAGTCTCTATGAAACCTGGGACAATAAATTTTCCTGAAATATCAAGTACCCGTTTACTATTTGACGGATTTAATTCCTCAGGTGCTGCAACATTTGCAATATAATTATGATATATCGAAATATCAGCTTTATACAGTTCACGAGTAAGAACATTAATTAAAGTGCCATTTCTAATCAAAAAATCAGAAGGAATTTCTCCTCGAGCACATGAAATTAAATTTTTTAGCTCAATAAGATTCATATTATCCTAAGCTCCTTGGGAGCATATGAAAAACAGGGTTCTAATGAAATAATTTTGAGATTATTTTATATAAATCTTCTGTTGTTATAGTCTTTCGCTTTTTAACTTCTAGAACGATAGAATTATTACTGTGCTTTATTGAAATGTAATCATTGAAATTATCCAGAAGAGCTTGTTTTAACATCAGGGGAATAGTAAGCCGTAAATAAGCTTTATTTCTATTTGCGGTGTGCTCCATATTATAATTCACAATACTAATTAGATCCTCAGTTCGGGTTACTAATCGCTTAAAGTCACTTCCGATCATGTTAATTACAGATTCGTCACGATCCAAAGAGTTATCTAATGAAAAAACTTCCTGCATTGTTAAACTCATCGGCCGTAATACATTTTCTATAAATGTAGATAATGATGTTTCTAATTGTTCTTCAAAGTCTGTTTCAAGGAGATTATTAAGAGCTACAAAATAATCCTTACGAAGAGGGCGGAGTTCTGCTGTTGTTGCATAGAGATGTTTATTAGCTCCTCTAACGGATATTGGATATAAATCTCCTCTAAAAAATTCTAAGAGTCCTGATTTTGGTGGTAATGTATAAATAAGAGAATAGCCACCAATTAAATTAGCCATTTCTTCTAAAAATTCAATAGTAACGATTGGCATTAATTCTAAAGGAAATTTTTCGTCCAAATCAATTCGTGTATGTATTTCATTCATTGGATTGTTGAAATTCAAAACTTTTATCGTTTGACTCTCTCCATCTTCCTCTAGTGTAAATGATATGTCCTTTGATGATATTTGAATTACTTTTAAAGATTCTACTCCAGTTATATTCAAATTTTTTTCAATCACTGGTCCTTCAATGGATATCGGGGGAAAAAATGAGAATTGCATAAATTTTTCACCAAGGAACACTATCTCAAATAGTTGTATAGCTATCTAATAAAAATTGGTTCAATGATTATAAGAGTATTTTTATTTAGAGACTGTTTAAACTTTAAGATTTTTTCCTTAATAGATCACCTATTCCACTTGATTCAAGCCATTCCCGATCTTTTTGTTTCATTCGTGAATATGCCTTTTGCTTATTCTGACTTGTAGAGAACGACTTGGAGTATTGTGATTTTTCTGTTTTTAATGATTCAGAAAGATGGATAATATTTGCCATAGCATTGTCAAGTGATCCTTCATTTATTCGATCAACAAACCATGGTTCAAAACTTTTAGGGTTTTTACTACGTAACCAATGGAAATTTCCATCCAAACAGATAGTAACCCCCCAATCTGTCGGATTACGTTGAATTCTTCCATGAGCTTGTTGAATAGCAATTAATACTTCATTTTCCAAAAAATTGGGGTATTTTTTTGCTTTCTTTTTAATAATAGGGTCTCCCATCATGGGAAAGGGAAGCTTAGGAATGAGACAAATTCTACCAAGATCATCATCTAGGGATATTCCTTCCCATGCACTTGGAGTAATTAGTATATCGCCTTTTTTTTCGTCTATAAAGTTTTTTATTGCTTCATCTGATTTTCCTGCGGTATGAGTGACTACCTGTAGCCGTTGACTACGAGCTAGCTTACTAATTAAATTTGCGATTTCAAAACTAGATGTTAATACTAATCCTCTTAAATTTCTATCCCTTATAAGATTCAAAAGAGGGGGGATTTGTTCTGAAATCAAATTATAAGAAAAATTCTTCTTATCTTCAGTAGCTGTAGATAATTTTTCTGCTTCTTTAAGGATGTAAAAAGGGTGTTGGGATTTATTAAAGGAAGAGAGTTCTTGAATGAATAAACAATATTTCGGATCTAAACCAAGTAATTTGGCCAGATAATTTCCATCTCCTAATGTTGCAGAAAGGAAGAGATTTTTACTACCTTTGAATAATTTTTCAAAAATATATGAAATATCAAATGGTTGAACCACTATTTTGATATGTTTCGTTTTTCCCATTCGTTGTAAAAAAAAGCTTGTATCAGAACCTTTAGGATTAGAGATCAAGTCACTGATAGCATTTGTTAATTCACTTATTTTTCTTAATTCCCTTAAAATTGTATGACTTACCGATGAAGGATCAATATTCAATTTTCTCGCAATTTCTTCTTCTTGTTGATTCAAAGAGTATTTTAGATCCCTTAAAAATTCAATACCTTCAGCTTGATTGATTTCAATGTAATATTTATTTCCTAAATAAGTTGTTTCCCATTCTTGAAGTTTTTCCAATAGTGTATGATTTGATATATTGTTTTGCAGTAGTGATTTGTTGATTTCGACCTTTACAAGACTTTCCAAATTCAATAGATTATGAGCTTCGTCATAAACTCGAAAATCTGCTTTTTCTTCTCCTAGATCTACATATTTAAAAACCCACCAATTAAGAATTCGTACATGAGCTCGTCGAATTCGTTTACGTGCTATTAATAAGGGACATCGTTGTCTTGCTTGGCATGTTCTTGCATAAGAGGGATCAAATGCACAGGGAGATATATTTGACCCACTTTTGATAATTGGACAATAGACAATGTTGACAGATGTTACTTTTATACTAGCACTCTCAAGATTACAAACTCAACATTCAAGAATATAGACACTTATTCAGCACTTTGTGTCTATACTGGATTGTCATCAGCAGTTACTCATTATGATACTGCCCAAACAGAAACTTACGGAACAGAATGGCAACAGCCGAAAGTGACATTTGATACCTGCACTTTTCAGGACAATTACGACACAGCTGGAACGGAATATGGTGTTTATGGCGT
>Ga0209536_100004231_pt1 | contig 22713 bp, 19 predicted proteins | sample DeeMarSeWOR28_12_FD_187461 | JGI IMG/M metagenome (GOLD analysis project Ga0209536, IMG submission 187461) | Marine sediment microbial communities from White Oak River estuary, North Carolina - WOR-2-8_12 (SPAdes) (version 2) | ecosystem: Environmental > Aquatic > Marine > Intertidal zone >... | reverse complement strand
TGGACCAGTCGCACAACGTCACCGATCCGCTGGAGTCGCTGATGATGAGCGCCGAGGAGGTGCAGCGCGCTTGTTTGAAGGCGCACCTGGTGGACCGCGCGGCGCTGGCGGCGGCGCAGGAGCGCAACGACGCGATCGCGGCGCTGCGGGTGCTGAAGCGGGCGTGAGGGATGCCGAGCTTCTGCAACTCACTGGTTATCGCCCGGTCGATCTTTCTCGCGGTCTCGTGCCGCTTGGCCGACACGCGCTGGGCCAGTACGGCGCACGCATCACGCGCGTCGTTCCCGCCGTCGAGCGCACGAGTCGCCGGTTCCGTGTCGAGGCTCATTTCGAGGTCGACTCCTCGGGTCTGCCTGAAATCGCGCCCGGCACCTTCGTGAGGATCGAGTTGGACGAGCCCACCAGCACGACCCGCTGGATCCCGGCCGACGCCGTGATATCCCGCGGTCAGCTCGACGGTGTGTATGTCGTCGAAGGCGAGCGGCTGCGACTGCGCTGGGTGCGTTTGGGCCAGCGGATCGATGACACGGTGGAATTGCTCGCCGGCCCAGCAGCCTCTGCCCTCCTGGTTCGCGGTCCAGTAGCCAGCATCGTCGACGGCCAGCCGGTGGGTGAAGTTCGTCGGGATGACTGGGTTCCTCCCTTCATCAACGCATTGGCGGTCGGAGAGGAGGATGTCCGATGAGAAGCGAGTTTGCTGGCAGGTTGGCCGACGCGTTTCTCACCTCGAAGCTGACTCCGTTGCTATTGGCCGGAGCGCTGGCCCTGGGTATCTACACCGTCGCGACGATGCCCAGCGAGGAAGAGCCTCAAATCATCGTGCCGTTGGCCGACATCTATCTGCCCATGCCTGGGGCCACGCCGAAAGAGGTGGAGAATCGTTTGCTCATCCCGATGGAGAACGTGCTCTCCGGGATCGAGGGCGTCGAATACGTTTACAGCCACGCGCAGATGGGTTTCGGTCTGGTCACGGTCCGCTATGAGGTAGGGCGCGACATGGAAGAGAGCCTCGTCCGTCTCTACGCCACCATGATGAAGTACGCGGACCGCATGCCACCCGGCTTCAACATGCCATTGATCAAGACCGTCACCATAGACGACGTACCCTTCTTTGCTGCAACGCTGTCGAGCGCGGAATACGACCATGCGACTCTGCGCAGCATCGCCGACGAATTGCGCGTCGAATTGGAGGGCATCCCAGAAGTCCGTGACGTCGCAGTGATCGGCGGCTACGCCAGAGAGATACGCATCGAGCTTTCGCCGGACCGAATGGCAGCTTACTCCGTCGACCCGCTGATTATCGCGCAGCGGCTGCGCGGCGCGAACGTCAACGTCTCCGCTGGCGATTTCACCAAAGATGACCAGGTCGTTCGAGTTACGGCCGGGCCTTTCTTGCAGTCGGCCCGCGACGTCGAATCTGTCGTCCTCGACGTGCGCGACGGTGCGCTCATCCAGGTCTCGGATGTCGCGGACGTCATCGATGGCTCGGAAGAAGTCTCGACCTACACGTTTACCGGTGTTCCTGGCGCGGCGCTGGACCCAATGGTGACGATCGCGGTATCGAAACGGCCGGGCGCCGACGCTACCGAACTCGGTCAGGCACTCGAGCACAAGATCGAAACGCTCCACGGCCGCGTCGTCCCGCAGGACGTCGCCATGGAGATCACACGGAACTACGGCGAGACCGCCCGTGAGAAAGTCAGCACCCTGAAAGCACACCTGTTGCTGGCCATCCTTGCCGTGGGCATCGTCGTTGCTCTCGCCATGGGCTGGCGTAGCGCGGTGATCGTCATGATCTCGGTTCCGATCACCTTCGCGCTCACTCTGTTCGTCTACCAGTTTTTCGGCTACACCCTCAATCGCGTCACGCTGTTCGCGTTGATCTTCGTTACGGGGATTGTGATCGACGACTCGATCATCGTCGCCGAGAACATGGAGCGACACTTCGCGATGCGGGACCGACCGCTACGCGCCGCTGCACGTGCGGCTGTCGACGAGGTCGGGAATCCGACAATCTTGGCTACGCTTACGGTCATCGCAGCCGTTCTTCCGATGCTTTTCGTTTCGGGATTGATGGGTCCCTACATGAGTCCCATGCCCATCGGCGCCACCGTCGCCATGCTCTTCTCGTTGGCCGTAGCTTTGATCGGGACCCCCTGGTTGGCCTTCCGGTTGCTACGTGGGGCACACTCCGGCAAAAAAGAACCGGCGTACGTCCTCGAGGACACCCGCATCTACAAAGTCTATCGGAAGATGATGGACCCCCTGCTCCGTCACCCAACGTGGATGTGGGCGATGCTCGGCACCGTGGTAGTCCTCTTGCTAGCCGCGACTACTATGTTCTTCACGCGCAGTGTTTCGGTGAAGATGCTGCCGTTCGACGACAAGAACGAGATGCAGGTCATCATCGATATGCCTGAAAGCGCACCCCTCGAGGTCACGACAGCGTTGGCCGAGGATATGGCCCGATCGCTGACAGACATCGAAGAGATCTCCGATGTCCAGATCTACGCAGGCACAGCTGCTCCCTTCAACTTCAACGGAATGATCCGTCACTACTACCTGCGGCGCGGCCCTCACGTGGCCGACATTCAAGTCAACCTGATCGACAAGTCGGAGCGCAGCGACCAGAGCCATGACATCGCACGCCGCATTCGCCCGCTTGTGCAGCGCGTGGCCGATGAGTCGGGTACCGGTGCGAGTGTGAAGGTTGTCGAGGTACCGCCGGGGCCTCCTGTTCTCTCGACGCTGGTGGCCGAGGTGTACGGCCCGGATCCGGAATCGCAGACACAGGTCGCGCGTCAGATACGCGACCTGTTCGAGTCGCATCCCAGCGTGGTGGACATCGACTGGTCGCTGACGGACGCTCAGACCGAAGTCCACTTCGTTATCGACGAAGAGAAGGCGGCTCTCAGCGGCGTAGCGAAGGCTTCCGTCGCCCAGGCCCTGCAGATGGCCCTCGGCGGTGCGGTCGTAACCCACCTCTCTCAGCCCGAGGCACGCACACCGATTCCCGTGCGCCTGCGGGCCAGCGAGGGTAATCGCTCGGGCATCGACCGCTTGGGCGGCCTGCACGTCGCATCGGTGAACGGCGAACTCGTCCCGCTGGGCGAGTTGGTCAGGCCCGAATACACCACAGCCCCGCAGGTCGTCGACCGCAAAAACGGCCAGCGTGTCCTGTATGTAACGGCAGAAGTCGCAGGAGATGCTGAGAGCCCAGTCTATGCCATACTCGACATCAAGAAGCAGATCGCAGAGATCGAGCTTCCGTCGGGCGCACACCTGGGCCAGCTGTATACGCGCCAACCGGATTCGGTCGAGGAGCCGGTCATGAAGTGGGACGGCGAGTGGCAGGTTACCTACGAGGTTTTCCGCGACCTGGGGATCGCCTTCGCGGGGGCGTTGCTCCTGATCTACGCACTCATCGTCGCCTGGTTTGGTTCGCTGATCGCACCGCTGGTGATGATGACCGCGATTCCACTGACCCTGGTCGGCATCGCACCTGGACACTGGGCGTTCGGCGCGTTTTTCACCGCGACATCGATGATCGGGATGATCGCGCTGGCGGGCATCATGGTGCGAAACGGCATCCTGCTGATCGACTATCTGGAATCGAGGCGGGCGGCCGGGATCCCTCTTGAACAGGCGGTTATCGAAGCCGGCGCCGTACGCACGCGGCCTATCGCGCTCACCGCGGGAACGGTGGTGATCGGTGCCATCGTCATTCTCTTCGACCCGATCTTCGAGGGCCTCGCCGTATCGCTGATCACCGGCGCGATCGCATCGACGATCCTGACGCTGATCGTCGTACCCAGCATCTACTACCTCGTGCACCGCAAGCCCAATGGGGCCCAAGTGGGAGAGGGAGCCGAATCGACTATGCAACCCAAGCCGGAGACAACCTGAGATGAAACTCGTGCTGTTGATGTTCCTGAAGGAAGATGAGAAGTGCGTGAATCGACTGTTAAGCGAACAGAAGGTCCATTCGTTCAGTCGCCTAGGCGTCGAGGGGCACGGGCCCGGCGCCGCTGCCGGTTGGACCGGAGAGGTGCAACCGTACCAGTCCCAGATGATCATGAGCATCCTTCCGGCCGAGGAGGCGTTGTCCTTGGTCCACGCCGTGTCGGCATGCACCGGCGTCCAGGACCCCAGGCACCCGATACGGGCTGCACTCCTCGACGTAGAGCAATTCACCTGTTGCGAGATTGGAAAGCCCTAACCATCAGGAGGAGAAATGACACTAGACCGAAAGATTCGATTGATAGCCGGCACCTTCGTCCTTGCCAGTCTGGCCCTTGGCTGGTGGGTTAGCCCCTACTGGTTTCTCTTCACCGCATTCGTCGGCGTGAACCTGATTCAGTCTTCCATCACGAATTGGTGCTTGATGGAAGACATCCTCAGCTGGACAGGAATCCACCGGACTGCGACCTAGATAAACTCCAAGTCACGAACGGAAAACTTCGAACCGGGTCGGGGGAGCGAATCAGTAAATCCCCCGATTCCGATTCGAAAACCTCGCGCTGATTACCGTACCAAATATCAAAATCACCAGGCTAAGGAGCACCGGCAGGATCGCAGGATAGCGAGGTCCCAGCAGTTGGATCATAAGCGGGTCTGAGTTTCCCAGCATCGCCGTCAGCACGGCCCCGCCCCGGATCGCCCCCAAGACCGCCGTCGTGCCGCCGACGATGACCGCCGCCATGGCGATCTTAGGCGAGACTCTCGCGCGACCTCGCAGGAAACTGGCGAGCGTGGGAAACACGACGCCCCCCACGAAGACCGTGTAGCCTAAGAGGAGCGTCGAGATAATGCCCCGCTCGAAGGCGGCGATCGCCCACGCCGCAGACCCGATGGCAACGAGCGCCAGCCGCGTTACTCGAAGCTTCTGCTCTTGCGACACTTTGCGGCCCGCGCCGAACACGTTGAGCGCCAATATCGTAGAGGCCGACACCAGAGTGGTGTCTGCTGAGGACATGACCGCACCGAGGAAGCCCGCAAGGATGAGCCCCGCGAGCCCTGCCGGTACCAGCTGGGCCACCGCGGTGGGAAACGCCGCCTCCGCCGCGACATCCGGGAACTGGGTGCGGATCAGTATGCCCAAGATCGCCAACAGAAACGAGATCGGGACTACAGCAGCCGCGGCCAGAAGCGCCGCCTTTCGGGCCGCCGCCGTACTTCTCGCACACAGTACGCGAGAGTAGATGTCCGGGCCGGCCAGATACGGGAGACCTACGATCAGCGGATAGAAGACCAATAGGTCATACCATCCAAAGCCCTCGGAAACGGGAAAGCGAAGGTGAACTGCGGGGATATCCTCGCCACGCGCCGGGCCTTGACCCTGGGATGCAACGAACAACAAGGCGAGGCAAACGAGTAGTCCACCGATGAAGAGCACGAACTGCCAGGAGTCCGTTCGGATAACCGATAATTGACCCCCCCAGTACGTGTAGAGAACGAAAGCCACCGCGACGACCGCGAGCGCCCACGAGTAGCTCATCGGGAGGATCCCGCTCAGTAGCAGCGCGCCCGCGGTCATTTGGGCGGCCACGATTCCACTCCAGGCTATGGCGATCATCAAGGCTGCGGGCACTGCCACGCGATTCCCGTAGGCTCTCTCCAGAATGTCAGGAAGCGTATAGACCTCGAGCCTTCGGACGCGCGCGGCCAAGAACAGACCGAATGGCACCAACGCGATTGCCCCGACAAGCGACCACCATGCCGCAGTAAGGCCCCGCGAGTACCCCAGACCGATGATGCCAATCGTCGACGACGCCCCGAAGATCGTGGCAGTCAGCGATATTGCCACATTGCCCGACGCGTAGCGGCGGTCAGCCACCCAATACGATTCGGGCGATTGACGACGAGCCCGCCAGCCGACGAGAAGCATCACGGCCAAATAGGCGACGACTACGACCGAATCGATCACCTTAATGCCACCGAGTCCCCTAGAGCCGCTGCCCTGTCATATTCACCATAATACCCTTCCATGTTGACAAACACGGTCCCCAGCCGCACCCTATAAAGGTCTCGCCAGGCCCCACCCCGTTTCGCTCGTGCCAGAGGCAATGTTAGTCTACACCGATAGTGTCGATCACGCCCGTAGGGTACTCGGGCTAGGCGCCGATCGCTGGTCGGCCCCGGCATCGGAGTCGTCAGACGACCTTCGACGCCTGATAGAAAGCGCCTACGGCGCAAGGGAGATCCGCTGTTCCACCGTGGATGGTGGATCGAACTGGCATTACTTGTTTCTGGTGGAGGTAGCCGATCGGTCACATTATGACCTTCTGATCGAGCTCAGTCGAGCGGGGGTCCGTGTTCCGGACCGGATCTTGTGCCTCGCCGGTGCTGGAGACCGGTTTCACGGATTCAAGGGTCGCTCCTGGTCAGCGCCAAAGGGCAACACGTACCTCGCGGCTCATCTGAGGCCGATTCAGCCGGTCGAGCTTGCAGCTGCCAGCTTCACGATCTTGGCAGCGGTGTCTGTGATCGATGCAATCGACGCGATACCCGGGCTCGAGAACTCAGCGGGCATTAAGTGGGTGAACGATATACTGATTGATGATGCCAAAGTAGGCGGCGTCTTGGCATATACACAAAGCTCCGGTGGGAGAATAAGCGGAGCAGTCTTGGGGATCGGCGTCAACGTCGAGACCCAACCCGACATCGAGCCCACACCTTTCGTGCCGCAGGTTACTACACTCAGAGCCAATACCTCGAGAACCGCGGACTGTACGCAGCAGACCTATTTCGCCGCTCTGACGGCTGCACTGGACGCGAACTACGACCAACTGATCTCGGGGGGGTACGGCGCTCTCCTACAGAGATACCGCGATCGCTCGTTGGTCATCGGCCGACACGTCACCCTTTGTGACGAAGAGCCGGGTTCGGAGTTCGAGGTATTGGCCCGTGGTCGCGTCGCGGGCATCGGTGAAGGCATGGAGCTGCTGATCGAGGGCTACGATCGACCGTTCACGAAGGGGCGGTTGATGTTTGACACCGACAGCGAGAACGAAGCAAGGGAAACCTAGCATGGATTCAAACCAACTTCTGTATATCTGTATGTCGTCGTTTCTGGCAGTCTTCGTGCTCCTGACCTCTCTGGCCATTGTGATGCGCATACTCGTGGCCGTGTTTCCAGAGGTGATCGAGAAGATCGCAGAGAGCGATGCCGCGTTACTCGCTGCAATCTCATCGACAATTGCAAGCATGCATCCAGGTCTGCAGGTAACCAAAGTCGAGGAGGAGAAATGATCTTCGCATCAGACCCCAAGAAGATCCGGGTGATGTTTACACCGTTTCGCGACGGGCTTCAGAGCTCGTTCGGAGGCAAGGTCCGTCTGAATGACTTCCTCCCAGCCATGGAGGCCTCAGCAGCAGCGGGTGTTCGACACTTCGAGTTCGGCGGCGGCGCTCGGTATCAGGCGCCCTATTTCTACCTGGGCGAGAATCCCTTCGAGGACATGAGAAGGATCCGGGCAGCGGTAGGACCCGACGCCGACCTGCAGATCCTCACGCGGTCGGTCAGCGGTGTAACACTGACGACACAGACGATCCAGGCTCTGCAACTGCAGGCCAAGCTGATGCACGAGTCGGGTACCACATGGGATCGAAACTTCGACTTCATGAACGATACTGAAAACCTCGTGAAGACGGGTCAGCCCATCGTCGACTCCGGTATGCATCATCAAGTCTGCATCGCGTTGATGGGCTTGCCGTTCGACTCGGACACCGTCCACACGCCGGATTTCTACATCAACATCGGGAAGAAACTGCTGGACAGCGGCGTGCATATCGACAGCATCTGCCTCAAGGACGCCAGCGGCACAACGGACCCGAAGACAATCTATGACACGGCACGCGGGCTGAAGAAGATCATGCCGCCCGAAATGCCCCTGTGGGCACACACCCATGACACCGCGAGCACGGCCGTGGCCTGCTACATGGCAGCGATCGATGGAGGCGCGGATGGAGTCGACGTTTCCGTCCGACCTCTGGCCAGCGGGACCGTACAGCCCGATGCACGCTCGTTGGCACATGGCCTCAAGGGAACCGGGTACTCGCTGGACATGGACGTGTCCAAGCTACCCGAAATCGAGAACCTGCTGAACGAGGGTTTGCAAGAGTACGACTTCAATCCCACGACGACGACAGCGGACGCTCGCGTACTCGGATTCCCGATGCCTGGCGGCGCCATCGGTCCCAACGTTCACATGATGGTGAAGGCGGGGATCCTGGAGAAGTACAGCGAGGTGCTTGCGGAATTCCCGATCGTGGTGGAGGCGGGCGGCGCCTGGACCAGCGTGACGCCTGGCAGCCAGCAGTACTGGCTGCAGGCCTTCAACAACGTGATGTACGGGCGCTGGAAGAAGATCGATGCCGGATACGGCCGCTCGGTACTGGGCTACTTCGGCAAGACCCCACTGCCCTCCGACCCGGAAGTCGTCAAGATCGCGTCCGAGCAACTCGAGATGCCGGTATTCGAGGGTGATCCGCTCGAGGCCGCGCCCAACAACATCGGCGCAGCGAAAGAAGCACTCGAAGAACGCGGGCTGCCCACTACCGATGAAAACACCTTCCTGGTGCTGGCCGCGATGGTGCCCGGCAAGAAGATGGAGTTGAACGAAGGCATCCGTTTGCTGACCGGGAAACCAAAAATCGACATACCGCTCAAGAAGGAGGAGGCTCCTGCCGCACCGACGGCTGCAGCTCCCGCAGCGGGCGCGGCGCCGGCGATTGCCGGTCCGACCACGACGCGTTGCACGGTCGAGGAGAACGGCAGTTCACGAACGTTCGTCGTCACTCTCGAGCCCGCCACGGAGACGAGGGGGGCCGCCGCCGTGGCGACCGCACCCGCCGGCGGGACCCCGGTGCACTCGACCTTCGCTGGCTCGGTTGAAGTCGTCGATATCCTAGTGAAGGAAGGTGATCAAGTCAGTGTTGGAACGGTCGTCGCCGCCGTAGAGGCGATGAAGGCGAAACATGATATCAAGACAACCGTCGCTGGCAAAGTGACCGCCATACACGTAGCCATCGGCGATGAGATCGACTCGTCGAAGCCGATCCTGACGATCGGCTGAGGCGCGGCCGATGGAAACAGCGCTCGAGCTGATCCGACAATCCGGCCTTGCCAATCTCGGCATCGGCAACCTGGCGATGTTCGCCATCGCCGGAACGCTCATCTACCTCGCCGTCGCCAAAAACTACGAGCCCCTGTTGTTGATACCGATAGGGTTCGGAGCAATCCTGGCCAACTTGCCGATGGCCAACATGGGATCTTACGGCGACGGCATCATCGCTCTCATCTACGAAGCCGGGATTCGCACGGAGTTGCTACCGCCCCTGATCTTCTTGGGAGTCGGAGCGCTCACGGACTTCCGGCCTTTGCTGGGGCGGCCGCTGACTTTCCTGCTCGGCGCGGCTGCCCAAATCGGAATATTCGTCGCTGCGCTCTCAGCTGGCTATTGGATGGGTTTCACCCCCGAGGAGGCCGCTTCCATTGGGATCATCGGTGGAGCCGATGGACCGACGTCGATCTTTCTAGCCAGCCAACTCGCGCCACACCTGCTCGGGCCAATCGCCGTGGCAGCGTACAGCTACATGTCCTTGGTACCGATCATTCAGCCGCCCATCATGCGCCTGCTCACCACTAAGAAAGAGCGGGCCATCGACATGCCCCAAGCGATTCCCGTGTCGAAGAAGGCCGCGATACTTTTCCCCATCGTGACCGGCGTCATCGCTTCGCTGGCGGTTCCGTCCAGCGCTCCGCTCATCGGTATGCTGATGCTCGGAAACCTGCTGCGCGAATCGGGAGTCACGGACCGGCTCCGAAAGACGGCGGGCGGCGCACTCATCGACATCGTGACGCTGTTGCTCGGCATCGCTGTCGGTGCCACGATGGATGCAGGACACTTTCTCACGTATCGCACCATACTGATTCTGGTCCTTGGTGCGGTCGCATTCTCGTTCAGCACGGCAGGCGGGATACTGTTTGCGAAGTTGATGAACGTGTTCATGAGAAAGAAGATCAACCCATGCATCGGGGCGGCGGGCGTCTCCGCCGTGCCTATGTCGGCGCGTGTCGTTCAGCAGTTCGTGTCGGACGAGACGGACGGGCGCGTGAATCCTCTGATGCCGGCCATGGGACCCAACGTCGCTGGCGTCATCGGGTCGGCCGTGGCTGCGGGAGTATTCCTCAGCCTCTTGACCTGAGGGAATGACGGTAGCTGGGGCCCGGTCGCGCAAGCGGCCGGGCCCTGGCTATGGGCACCACAAGTACTCAAAATCCGCTTATTTTCTCGAAAAGACGGGGAACGCTTCTTGCGCCTAAGGTCTTTCTGACCCTTCCTGCGGGGCACCACGGAGGCAAGGCTGGGACACTGTAGGACAGGGTGGCCCGTCGGTTGGGTCGACGGCCAGGCGCCGGCCTGTGAGCCAGGCGGATATCACACAGGAGGACACGATGTGGGAAGTAAAGATAGATCCGCGAACGGGTGAGGAATACTACTCGGTCCACCATACCGGGCGGCCGGTTCTGCTCAACCCCTTCACCAACAAGGGGACCGCGTTCACAGCGGAGGAGCGGGAATCGCTGGGTATCGCAGGCTTGGTCCCACCTGCTGTATTCACGATCGAGGAACAACTGCACCGCGTATACGAGAACCACCAGGCGAAGAGCACGCCCATCGAGCGCTTCATCCACCTGGCCAGCCTCCAAGATCGAAACGAGACTCTCTTCTTCCGACTGATACACGAGCACATCGACGAGATGATGCCCATCGTGTACACGCCCGTCGTCGGCGAAGCCTGTCAGAACTTCTCACACATCTGGCGACGTGCCCGCGGACTGTACATCAACTACGACCAACGCGACGAAATTGAATCGGTTCTCGCGAATCACCCGCGGCCCCCAGCCGTCATCGTCGTGACAGACGGTGAGCGGATCCTGGGGCTCGGTGACCTGGGCGCCGGAGGCATGGGGATTCCCATTGGAAAGCTCTGCCTCTACACCCTATGCGCGGGAATCCCGCCCGAGTTGACACTGCCGATCATGCTGGATGTTGGCACCGACAACGAGGACTTGCTGAACGACCCCCTCTATGTCGGCCTGCGCCAGAAGCGGATCCGCGGCGAAGCCTATCAGCAATTCATCGACAAGTTCGTGACGGCGGTCCGGAACGTCTATCCCGACGCGTTGTTGCAGTGGGAGGACTTCCTCAAAGGCAATGCAATCTTCCAACTGAAACGATTCCGCGACCAGTTCTGCACCTTCAACGATGACATCCAGGGAACGGCAGGCGTCGTTGTCGCTGGCGTCTTCTGCGGCCTGCGTATCACCGGCCAGTCGATAAGAGACCAGCGAATCCTGTTTGCCGGGGCTGGGGCTTCCGCCCAAGGCATCTCCGACCTGCTGGTCTCGGCCATGTTGGAAGAAGGCCTGAGCCTAGAAGAAGCGCGCAAAAGGATCTGGACGGTGGACAGCCGGGGTCTGGTCACTGACGAGCGCGAGGGCTTGGAGGACTTCAAGGCGACCTACGCACGGCCGGTGAGCGAACTTGACGCCTACGAGTGCGCGGATCGGTCCCGGGTCACCCTGGAAGAGACCGTGATCAACGCGAAGCCGACGATAATCATCGGGACATCGGGGACGCCCGGGATGTTCACCGAGCCGGTTGTCAGGGCGATGGCCGAGTTCAACGAGAGGCCCATGGTCTTCCCGCTTTCCAACCCGACCAGCAAGAGCGAGTGCACCGCCGAACAGGCTATCCGGTGGTCGGACGGACGGGCGATCGTGGCCACCGGAAGCCCATTCGATCCCGTTGAGTACGAGGGTGTTCGGTACCGCATAGGGCAAGGCAACAACGCGTTCATCTTCCCGGGCGTCGGCCTGGGCGTTTGGGTCGGTAAGTCAAGGCGAGTGACCGACGGCATGTTCCTGGCCGCCGCCAAGGCATTGGCCGACAAAGTAACGGAGGACGACTTGGCTGAGGTGGCCGTTTACCCGCGGCTGACGAGGATCCGCGAATGCTCGCACGCCGTGGCCTGTGCCGTTGTGAGGCGCGCCATCGAAGAGGGGCACGCGGAAGAGACGGCTCTTGAGAATCTCGAGGAACGTTTGGAAAAGGCGATGTGGTTCCCAAGGTATCGCGAGATCCGCTACGAGCCACCCGCCTGGTAGGAAGGCGCCGAAAAGCGGAGGTTGAATGCCATGGCGATGATGATCACAGACGAGTGCATCGATTGCGGCGCGTGCGTACCCGTATGCCCCAACGACGCCATCAACGAGGGCTCGGCTACCGACGTCCCCGTTTACTGGATCGACCCTCAGCGATGCACGGAGTGTGTCGGGGCGCATGACGAGCCTCAGTGCATAGAGGTATGTCCTGTGGACTGCATCGTTCCGAATCCAGATTTCAAGGAGACCGAAGGCGAGCTCCTGACGAAGTACCAGAGCCTCCACTAGTCGCGGCCTGGACGCCTCGAGCCGACGGTACCCGACTGCTCGCGACTCGCCCTACGGGGCGAGTCGCTTTATGATGGGCCCACAAAGGGAACCCGCATGACCGTTATTCGTGACCCAGTCTGGAACAACATCTGGATCGATGAGATCGCGCTCCGCCTGATCGACACGCCCGCGTTCCAGAGATTGCGCCGGGTCAGGCAACTCGGCCTCGCCTACCTCGTTTATCCCGGAGCTGTCCACACGCGCTTCGACCATGCGCTCGGCGTATATCATCTAACCGGCCGTGCACTGGGTCGGCTGGAGGTCGCCGGCGAGCTGCGCGACGTGCCCGAGCGCGACATCACCATACTCCGTCTCGCCGGCCTGCTCCACGACATCGGCCACTACCCGTTCAGTCATACCCTGGAGGAACTAGAGACCGACCTGGTTCCGGACGACCACGAACAGGCCGCCGGACAGTTCCTGGCTGACCCACAGGTGGCAGCATCGATCGAGGCGTTGGGGTCGGGTGCGGTCGATGAAATCCACGCGCTCATCCGCGGACGTTCAACCAGTCCGCTGCAGGGATTGGTATCCGGCTCCCTGGACCTCGATAAGATCGAATACCTGACGCGCGATGCCCAATTCTGCGGTGTCCCTTACGGCGAGATCGATGTGGACCGGTTGCTCGACTCGCTACGGCTACTGCGTGACCCAAACAACGGGCGCATGGAGGTGGGAGTCGCAGCCCAGGGTGTTTCCGCTCTCGAATCGCTGCTCTTCGCCAAGTATCAGATGTTCAGAAACGTCTATTGGCACCATGCCGTACGAGCGGCTTCGGTTCTGTTCCAAAGGCTCGTCCGCGACGCGTTGACCGACGGCTGGGCGTCGAGAGATCACATCGTCGGGAAAGGAGATGAGGAGTCGCTCGGCGTCTTCGAATCGCTGGCCGCTGACAGCGAGCTGGACAGCGCACGGCGCGCGCGTGAGCGCTACATCCCCGACCTGCGGAACCGCTGTCTTCCGAAGCGGGCAGCGCAGTGGTGGGGAGATGCGCTGACTGGCGCTCTGACCGAGCTACAACGCGAGGTAGCGCCCTGGTTTCACAAGCGTCCCGACCTACGCGTCGCGCTGGAAGATCTGCTCGCCGCCGAAGAAGGCCTAGAGCCTGGCAGTCTCTTCATTGACTACCCCGCCAAGGCGGGGATGCTCGAGCTCGACATCCTCATGCTTTCGCACGATGAGTCGGTACAACGACTAACGGCCGCGGGTCGAGCCGGGCTCATCGATCTACCACGCCTCGGTCGTGACCTCTACCACGCCGCGCGTGTGCTTCGTGTCTTTACGTCCCCGCGAATTGAGCTGAAAGACCATGGTAGGGTGCTGGAGCTGGTCACCGCGCCCGAAGAGGAAATCGCGCAGCTTGTATCCTAGCGTCTACTCGGTTACCTGCACGACCACCGCCGTGATGTTGTCCAGTCCGCCTGCAGCGTTGGCGGAGTCGATCAGCGCGTCGGCGATCTCCTGCAAATCGTTCGCGGATCTCGAGAGGATGTCCTTCAGCGTCTCATCCGTCAGCATGCCGCTGAGCCCATCGGAACAAAGGAGAAAGAGATCCCCCGGGTGGACTGACCCGTCGTAAGTGTCCGGCTCGACGTTTGCCTCCGTACCCAAAGCGCGCGTCAGAATGTGGGACAGGGGGTGATCGCGAGCCTGCTCGGGCGTGAGCGCGCCCCGATCTACCTGCTGCTGCACGACGGTATGATCACAAGTGACTTGGATAAGCGACCCATCTCGCAGCAGATAGCCACGACTGTCGCCCACCTGGTTGAAGATATAGCCGTTCTCGGGATCGAGAGTCATAAGCGTGAGCGTGGTCCCCATGCCGCGTTTCTCGGGCTCGCTGTCGGCTCGCTCGATGATCCTCCGATTGGCCTCCAAGATGAGCTCGATGGCGCGGTCCTCGAGGTCATCTCCTCTGAGGCCTTTCTGGACGGCCTCACAGACCCCTGGCCCTACCGTCTCCGCAACGATCTGGCTGGCGACTTCGCCCGCGACGTGGCCGCCCATGCCGTCGGCCACGATGAACACGCCCCACTCCGCATTAGCGAAGAGCGAATCCTCGTTGCCTTGCCGGACCTTACCAACGTCGCTTCTACCCGCGTATTTCCACCTCATTGACCCTCCGCCCGTGGGCGCTCGATGGGCCCACAAACTAGCTACACTGCTACTCTGATTCAATGCAGGGCTGACCATCTCTCCTTGCCTGGTGCCTGGTCTGCGCAGGTTGCGGAACCGACCACCTCGGTCGCACGTTTCGGCCAGGATTATGGCTACCGACAACTTGAGCCCCGCGCCCGCTGGAGCAACCCCCAAGTCGGGCCCCGGCGCTGAGGCCGCCCCTCAGATCCCGCTGCTGGCCCTTGATCATTTGTGGTTCCAAGTCGCCGGCACAGTCTGCAACCTGCGCTGCACGCACTGCTTCATCTCGTGTGCCCCTGACAACCACAGCTTTTGGTTCCTCGACCTCCAGACCGTCAGCGAATACCTGGACGCATCAAAAGCGTGGGGTGTGAAGGAGTACTACTTCACCGGCGGCGAGCCGTTCATGAACAAGGAGCTGCCGGCAATTCTCGAGCGGACGCTAGCCATCGGCCCGGCCACCGTCCTCACCAACGCGACCCTGCTACCGGAGAAGACCGCTCGGAGATTGGCAGAGATCGACGCTGGCTCGCCGTTCTCGCTCGAACTGCGGGTCAGCCTCGATGGCCCATCGGCCGAGACGAACGACCCGATCCGAGGGGCGGGCACGTTCGAACGCACTTTGCAAGGGATCCAGCGCCTGGTCGAGCACGGTTTTCTACCGATTGTCACGGCCGCCCAAGTCTGGTGCCCGCAGGAGGACGCGAAGGTCTACCGACAGTTGGTCGAAGCCTTACAGCAGATCGGCTACGACCGCCCTCGTATCAAGATTCTACCCACGCTGCATATTGGGAGAGAGGAGGCTCGCTCTCGAGGCTACTCGGCCGAAGAGCGCGTTACGTCCGCGATGCTAGAGAACTACGATGCGAGCCAGCTCCTCTGTTCCAGCGCACGCATCGTCACCGACCGCGGCGTCTACGTTTGTCCGATCCTCATCGACCAAGCCGACGCGCGCCTCGGCGCCAATCTGAAGGAAGCGGCGCGCCCCTACGCGCTCGAGCACCGCGCCTGCTACACCTGCTGGGTGAACGGCGCCATCTGCGCCAACGTCGGCGGGATTGGCTTGGAACGGTGAGCGTCGAGGGCGAGACATACTCGCGCATCGCAGCGTTCGGTGGCGTTTACTCCAACCACCATGCACTGCGGGCAGTGATCAAGGATGCACAGAAACGGGACGCAGAGGCAGTATTCTGCCTGGGCGACCTGGGCGCGTTCGGACCTCACCCGGACCGCGTATTCCCGATTCTCGTCGAGAACGATATCCGAGCAATCCGAGGCAATTACGATGACTCAATCGCCCGCGGCCTCGACGACTGCCAGTGCGGCTACACCGACCCGCGGGACAACCATTTCGCCCGCATCTCTTATGAATATACCCTCCGCAATACCAGCCGTATGTGGCGGGACTGGCTCGGCGAACTGCCCGAGACACTGCACATCCGTTTGGGCGACAAGCTGGCGCTTCTCTGCCATGGCAGCCCACGACGAATGAACGAATTCCTTTGGGAATCGACTTCGCCGAAACATTTCTTGGAGAAGCTGTGCGACGACCACCGTGCCGACGTCATTCTCTGCACGCACACAGGACTCCACTGGAGCCGCGAGCTTTCAGAAGGGCGCCTATTCGTCAATGTCGGTGCCATCGGCCGACCGGCCAACGATGGGAACACCCAGGTCTGGTACACGATGCTATCCGCAAGAGGCGGGGGAGCATCGGTCGAGTTCATAGCGGTTCCGTACGATCACGAGGCGCTCGCTGAAGAGATGAGCGAGGAGGGACTGCCAGAGGAGTTCATCGAGACGATTCGGACGGGTTGGTGGACGACATGTAATGAAGTGCTGCCTAGTAAGGAGAGGAAGCGGGGCAAGTTCTAAAGAAGCGAACACCGAACAAGAGCATCGATCGGAAGCCCAACTCTCCGCCCTTCGTAATTCTAATTGGTTATTGGGTCTTCGCGCCGTTCGTCCCCCTCTTCAATCCGAGATTTCATTGTTGGATGTTCGATGTTCGTCTCCCTCCTACCGCCGCCTGCCGCCACCGCGAGACCCCGCGCTCGAGCGCTGTCGATTATAGCTTTGCGTCCGCTGCGATCCCCGCTGCCGTGAGTTGTACTCACGGTTGAGATTCTGGCTGCGATTCTGTGTGCCTTGCCGCGTTGATGGCTGGCTAAGATCGCGGGACGGCTGCTGGCGGTTCTGCGTCCCGGAGCGGTCGGCCGAGCCCCAGTTCTGGTTGTTGCGCATCTGCCAGCTGCCGTCCGAATTGCGACGATACACGTCGCCGTTGCGGTCGGCATAAAGGTTGTTGTTCCGGCCCTGCGACGGCTGAAGTCGCTGCGCACCCTGGCCGCGCTGGCCACCCTGACCAGGCGACACGTCGCGGTTCTGTCCACCGCGGTTGCCCTGTCGCTGAGACATCTGATTGCGGGCGGTGGCCCGGTCCACGTTGCGAGAAGCGTTCCGCTGGTTCCGGTAGATGTTCTGGCTCGCGGCAGACCGCTGGCCCGCCCGGTAGCCGGCGCGAAAGCCGGCGCCATAGCCGCGGTGGAACCCGCGGTTGAAGCCGCGGTGAAAGCCACGCGGCCCCCACCAACCCATGGGACGGCGCCACATCATGGGCCCCATCGCGAAACCGAAGTGGAAGGGGCCGGAGCGAAACCCGAATCCAACGGTCCAACCCCACCAGGGGCTGAAGCGGACGTGGAAGCCCCATGTCATCGGACGCGGGAAGAAGAACACCGGCCCGATCCAAGGACGATAGACCCAGCCCGTACCGTACACGACCGTGGTATTGTAGACATAGCTGCCCGTGTAACCCGGAGTATATCCGACGTAGGCGACGTCAGGCGTGTAGTCATACACGTAAACGTACTTGACGTTGTAGTTCGGGTTTTCGGGCGGGATGTCCTGTATGTCGTCGGGCACCTCGGTGGCAACCGTGTACGACCCGGTTGGGCTGTCCGATTCGTACCAGACCCCCTGGTCGCAAGCGTAGTACTTGCCGTCGATCTCTATGATCTGCGAGGCCGTGTTGACGGCGTACGTCATGTCGGTTCCTTCGATGGCCTCGAATTGAGGATCGCCGTCGTAGGTTACTTCCAGGGTAGCATCACGCCTTATCGCGGACGTCTGGGGGATCGAGTTGTCCAGTACCGCGTCCTTCGCTTGGTCGGTCCCCGCCACGTAGCTCAACACGCTGCCACGCGCGGATTCCGGAGGGATTTTGGCGAAGTCGGCGGGAAGCGAGTCCGAGGCAACGTAGCTCCACGGACCGTCCAAGCTGCCGCTCGTGTACCAGCGGCCGGCGAGCACGATGAAGTACTGTTGCGAGTCGATCGCGACGAACACATCGCTTTCCGAGTTGCTCACATAGAGAAGATCCGTACCGTCGATCGAAGCATACTCGGGCGGCCCCTCCGTGATGACCAACTCCGTCGGCTCGGTCACCACGACGACGGTGACGTCTTTGATATCCAACTCGAGACCCGTCTCGTCCTCCTCATCTACGTCTACCTGTACCGTGTCGGGGGGTATGAGCGACGTCACCTTGTCGGGGACTCGGCTTGTAACCGTCCAGGACCCCATTACGTCGGTGGCGTAAAACCAGGCATCCTGGCCGGCATACAGATAGTAGACCGCCGTGCTGGGATAGTAGATGATCGTGAAGGGCGTGTTCACTACGGCCTGGAGGTCCGTGTTCTCTATGTCATGAAGCACCGGGTCGCCGTCCAGCGTGACCAGGATGGACGGCACGTAGGTGACGCGGATATCCGGCGGATCGGTATTGATGTCATCCGATACCGCTCGCTCCCGTTCCACCATCTCGAGGCTGGTCAGGATATGATCGAGCGACACCACCATCTCCCATGACGTCGCTTGTTCCGCCAGGACGACAGCCAACTCCTGCGACTGTTCCTCTGTGGCGTCGGCGAAACGTACCCGCGGGATCTTGACGCTCTCGACCGTTACCGTACGACCCTCCCGGTCGGTTTCGACGAGGGCATCGAACCAGACGGCACCAAAGACCATCTCGCTTTGGCCCGGTGGAAGAACGGATACCGCGATGCGACCCGTTAGGTAGTCGCCCACGAAGGCCTCCAGCTGTGGCTGGTAGATGACGACCTGATAGCCCTCATGCGTGAACTCGCGCGGCCAGGACAGACCTTCCTCGTCCTGCGGCGCGTTCCCGCCCAACAGTCCCAGCGCTGCAGCAAGAACGGTCGTAATCGGTCGTGCGATGCCCATGACCCTGTTTCTCCCAGATGAACGAGCTGACAAGCAGCGGTCACGATGACCACCGCATTGCGTCAATTGTGTGCGAGGTCCCTCTTACACCGAACCGGCAGTCCGGTTCACCCTCTTCACATCGCTGACCAATCGACGACAATCACGCCGCGAGGTCAACCAACCGGTTGCGGCCAACAGCGCTAAATTATAGTCTCCGGCCACGATTCGACCGAATCTGCAACCACCGTTGTTCCCCGGCTCGCGCCCAAATAGGAAGCGAGCCGTGAAACGTTAACCACGTACGGAGCCACGATGCTTAAAAGTTCCTTAGCAGTCGTCAGTGCCATAGTCCTGTCCCTCGGCTGTTCCGCAGGCGAAAACGAGACCGCTGACGATACAGCGGAGACGAAAACGGAGGCTACTATGACGGAAGCCGGTGGGCCGCCGCCCGTCAGCGGCGATACGATCACCACGGAGACCGGACTGCAGTACATCGTCATCAAGGATGGCGAGGGTGCTACTCCTCAGGCCGGTCAGATGGTCAGCGTTCACTACACCGGCTGGTTCACCGACGGCAACAAGTTCGACAGTTCGGTGGACAGGGGTACGCCGTTTCAGTTCCCACTAGGCCAGAGGCAGGTGATTGCAGGCTGGGACGAGGGCGTGGCTCTAATGCGGGTCGGCGACAAGCGTCGCTTCATTGTTCCATCGGACCTGGCGTACGGCGAGCGGGGTCACCCGGCAGGCATCCCGCCGAACACGGTGCTCGTATTCGACGTCGAGCTGCTGGACGTCGGACAGTAGGTAAGGGGTGGTTCGTTACCCAAACCCTTGAGGGACCGCCGCCTGGGGAGACATGAGTAACGGGAAGGGAGCCGCGGTCCGCTGCAGCGGACTCAAGAAGAGCTACGGCTCGGTCGTCGCCGTCGACGGCCTCGACCTCGAGGTCAGAACCGGAGAATGCTTCGGACTGCTCGGGCCGAACGGGGCCGGAAAGACAACGACCGTCGAGATCCTCGAGGGACTTCTCGAGCCCGACGCGGGTGATCTCGAGGTCCTGGGGATGCGCTGGGGCGAGGACGACCGCGCTCTCCGGCAGCGTCTCGGTGTGCAACTTCAAGAGACCGAGCTCGCCGAGAAACTCTCCGTCGAGGAGACCCTCGAGTTGTTCCGCAGCTTCTACCAGCAGGGGCCTACCCCCGAAGAAGTCATGCGTATCGTCGGCCTGGAGGAGAAGCGAAGGGCATGGGTGTCAAAGCTGTCAGGAGGGCAACAGCAGCGCCTGGCCATCGCCTGCGCCCTGGTCTGCAAACCCGAGCTCCTTTTCCTGGACGAACCCACCACCGGTCTGGATCCCCAGTCGCGGAGACAACTCTGGGACCTGGTCCACGACTTCAAGACCAAGGGTGGTACGGTCGTTCTCACGACCCACTATATGGAAGAAGCGCACCGGCTCTGCGACCGGGTCGCCGTGGTGGATCACGGCCGAATCATCGCCCTGGGCTCGCCCAGCGAGTTGATCGCCGCGTTAGGTGCGGAGCACGTCGTCGAAATATCCGTGGAGAAAGACGATCACGCCATCGACACCTGGCTGCGCGAGGTCACCGGCGTGCAGGACGTGCGCCGCGAGCGCGATGGGATTTTCCTAACGGTGAGCGAGGTTCACAGAACGATCCCCGCGCTCATGTCGACGCTCAAGGACCGGAACGTCGAACTGTCGAACCTTACGACCCACCACGCCACTCTGGAAGATGTGTTCGTTTCGCTGACGGGGCGTCACCTGAGAGATGACTAGCTTCTCCCATCCGCTCCTGCAGTTGACGCGGGCCCGGCTCCTCGAGTTCGTTCGCGAGCCCGAGGCGTTGTTTTGGGTCTTCGTCTTCCCGGTCCTCATGGCCCTGGGCCTTGGCATCGCCTTCCGCAACCGACCCGCGGAATCGCTCGCCGTTGCCGTTCAGGACGGGTACGGCGCCGAAGCGCTGGCTTCCAGTTTGGACAGCTTTCCCAACATCCGGGCGAATGTCCTCGATGTCGAGGAGGCCCGCAATCAGCTGCGTACCGGAAAGGTCGCCCTCGTCCTCATCCCCGGCGACTCGATCACCTATGTGTTCGATCCCACGCGCAGCGAGAGCCAGCTGGCAAAGCGCATCGTCGACGACGCTGTGCAACGCTCCGGAGGGCGAGCCGACCCCGTGCGGGTCGGGGAGCAGTACCTCACCGAGCCCGGCTCGCGATACATCGACTTCCTCATTCCCGGGTTGCTGGGCCTGAACCTGATGGGAAGCGGGATGTGGGGTATCGGGTTCAACATCGTGCAGGCCCGCCGAAAGAAACTGCTGAAGCGCCTGCTCGCCACGCCGATGCGCAAAAGCCAGTACCTGCTGTCCTACGTACTCTCTCGCTTCGTTTTCATGGTCGTGGAGGTCGCGGCATTGGTGGGGTTCGGCTGGCTCGTCTTCGACGTCAGAGTCCACGGATCGCTGGTCGACCTGCTCATCGTCTCGATCGTGGGTGCCCTCGCCTTCGCGGGTTTGGGGATGCTCACCGCAAGTCGGGCCAAGACCCTGGAAGGTGTCTCAGGCATCATGAACCTGGTCATGATGCCGATGTGGATCTTCTCCGGTGTCTTCTTCTCCTACTCACGCTTCCCCGAGGCGTTCCAACCCTTCATCAAGCTGCTTCCACTGACTTCTTTGTTAGATGCCTTACGTTCTATCATGACCGATGGCGCGCCGCTCAGCGCCAACTTCGGGCAGCTATTGGCGATAGCGGCCTGGGGGTTGCTATCCTTCGGTATCGCCCTCAAGATATTCCGCTGGAACTAGCTACGAGCCTGGGCCCAGCGCCACGGCCCGCGATCCCAGAAACGCATGCTTGACAAACACATGCGCGCCCCTATAATAGAGGGCTGCCCACCCCCCGGGTCTGATGAAACCTTTTTGCTGCAGTGGTGTTATTAATCGCCGTCGGGCCCAAGGGCAGTCGGGGCTAGGCCTCGCCTGGGGGGCGATCCCGGCCGGAGCGGACCTCTCCGCCGGGCTTTGATATGGTGGTCCAGAGTAGGAGCAGGGAATAGCACGATGATCATGGATCGGGAGTCTGCGCGGACGAAGCGGATGGCCAGCCAGGCTTTGAAGAGCCGGATGGCGGGGGAGGATTCCGCTCTCGATCAGTACCTTCAGGACGTCAGTCAGCACGATCTGATCAATCCCGAAGAGGAAATCCGCCTGGCCCGCAAGGCTCAAAAGGGGAACACCGAGGCGATCCAGGCCCTCTGCAAGGCCAATCTTCGTTTCGTCATCTCGGTGGCCAAGAAGTACCAGGGCAGGGGCCTTCCGCTGAGCGATTTGATTCAGCAAGGCAACCTCGGGTTGGTGACCGCGGCCATCAAGTTCGACCCGGACCAGGGCGTGAAGTTCATCAGCTATGCGGTATGGTGGATTCGCCAGGCGATTCTGTCGGCGCTGGCGCATCATGGCCGTTCGGTCCGCGTACCGCTGAATCGTGCGGCCGAGCTCTCCAAGATCCTGAAGGCTCGGCAGACGCTGAAGGTGACTCTGGACCGCGAGCCCACCAGCGAAGAGATCGCTCGCCATCTGGACATGAATCCGGCGACCGTAGAGATGCTCGAGGCACTGAACGCCGGCGAGGTGCGGCTGGATGCTCCCATCGGCGACAGCGAAGACAGCAGCCTGGTCGAACGGTTCGTCAGCGAGGAGGCGACGACTGCGGTCAGCGAGGTGGAGGACCGTCTCCTGCGCGAGCAGATCGACGACGCGCTGAGCACTCTGCGCGAGCGTGACGCTCTGGTGCTGAAGTTGTACTACGGTCTCGGCGACGGCCGC
>Ga0209536_100004230_pt1 | contig 22713 bp, 18 predicted proteins | sample DeeMarSeWOR28_12_FD_187461 | JGI IMG/M metagenome (GOLD analysis project Ga0209536, IMG submission 187461) | Marine sediment microbial communities from White Oak River estuary, North Carolina - WOR-2-8_12 (SPAdes) (version 2) | ecosystem: Environmental > Aquatic > Marine > Intertidal zone >... | reverse complement strand
TTAGATAAATTGAGATATAGGTATTAGAACTAAGAATCCTCCTAAGATCCGAAAGATTAAATTCCCCCAAAAAGAGTCCCATTTTAAAAAACCCTTTATTTTTATACCCATTATATAAACCCCAGCATAATTAAAGGAATCAACAAAAGTGTGGGCGAATAAAGCTCCGAATATGGATCCTATTAGAAAAATGAGAATAGTTTCGAATATTGTCATATTTATTATGAAGAAAATTAAAATTAAGGGTAATCCAATCAATAAATTATGACTAAACTTCCCACGATGAGGATCAATTTGATTGAATGTTACACGAGCTATAGTTTGATCTTTATCTGGTAATCGTGAAAAAAAGGGTGAAACTAGAAACACCCCTAAAAACCATAAGACAAAAGGAACCTTAAAAAAATATAAAAATATACTTACAAATCCCATTCCGAAAAGAATATGAGTAAGACCTTTCATTATTAAATCTGAGCTATTAAAGGGATGGCAGTTGAAAAGTCTATCGATTAACAAACTACTTATGTCATCAAATATAATATCTGCTATTTAGGTCAGAATAGAAAAAATTAAGAGATAATTGATAAATATTGCATTAAGAAAGTGACTATCAATCATTAAGGAATCTTTTAGTGCATTGAAATCTTTACAATAAGTTTCAAATCATGAAATAGAAGATTATGTAATTATATTATAAAAGTTAAACACGCATCTTCCTACTAACAAATAGAGATATTCAAATGGATTTAATTAGACAGCAAAGAAGGGAGTTAGGTGAATTTTATACTCCTATATCCATATCAAACAAATTGGCAAAGAGGACAATAATTCAATATATACTCTCACAGTTGAATCAACCCTTCAATGTTTATAATAACTTTGATCAAGTTATACATAACGTAATAGAAGAATCACCAGATATTTTTGAAAATATAATCAAAAATTTAAAGATTTTAGATTGTTCAACTGGAAATGGCAGGTTTTTACAGAGCGCACTGGAAATCTTAGCAGATTTATTAACATATTTCAAAAAATATAGCTATTCGAATGAATCGAACTTAAAGGAGATTATTCTAACTCAAATTTTGAAAAATAATTTGTATGGTATAGATATTAATCAAAAAGCTGTTTCTGAATGTATAGCTAATCTTCTCAAATATATTGATCCAAATAATCGATATGGATTAAAGAAAAGCATAAGTCATAATATTCTTACAGGTAATTTTCTGGATCTTTCTCTTCAGGATTTTAAGACGTTATTCTCTGATGATAAATTTCAAATCATCTTGGGTAATCCTCCTTGGGGAAGCAACTTGAGTTATCAGGACAAGAACAAATATCACCAAATTTTTTCTATTCAGAGCTCTAAAAGAAATCTAAATATTTTTGAACTGTTCATCTATCAAGGTACTAAATTAATGGACAAAAATAAAGGGATTTTAGCATTTCTTCTTCCTAAAAATTTTGTTAGATCAAATCAATATACCCATGTAAGGAAATTTCTCTTAGATAATTACCAAATATTGACTCTAAATTTTCATGGGCTCTTTGAAAATGTTACTCAAGAATTTATTTCTTTAATAGCACGTTATGGACATGCTATGGATCAAGAACATAAAATACTGGTAAACGATAAGAATAAGATTGAACAATCAATTTATTATGCCAACTATGATTATGTGTTTACTCAGAACTATAGTTCTGCTGTGCAACACACTCTAACAAGAATTAAAGAAAATTCAAGTGCATTGAGTAAATATATGATCATAAAAAGGGGAGAAGAGTTATCAAAACGGGGAGAAGTGATGTACTGTCCTAATTGTAAAAGCTGGGTTCAAAAATCAAGTCGGAAGAGAAGAATTATATGCCCTGCGTGTAAAAATGTTTTAGAAGAAAAAGTTCTTGAAGTTCAGTTTTTAATATCAAATGAATGGAATGAGATCCAAAACCAACCAATTTTAACAGGTGATGATTTTGAGGCTTTTTTTATTAAAAACTCTCATTATATTGATCCTTCTGTTCAATTTAGAAGTAAAAAGGATCCTAGTATATATCTCTCTCCCAAATTAGTACTTCAGAAAATTAAAAGGTATCCTTGTGCTGCATTAGATGTAAAAAATGTTTGGACAACCCAGAACGTTTATGTTTTAAAATTGAAACCAGAGTATGTACAAAACTCTGATTTACTCCTTTATATCCTATCCATACTAAATTCAATTCTTTATAAATGGTTTTATGAGACACAATTTAATCTTGGATCCAACTTCACCAATGCAATTTCGATTTCAAATCTAAAAAGACTACCAATTAAGAATCCAAACCCAAAAAATAAAATCTATAAAGCAATTATTTTGAAAACAAAGATATTATTTCAAGATAATTCAGGTAATAAAAAGCAGATCCTAGAGGAGATAAATAACCATATCTTAGAGTATTATGACTGTAAAACTCTTCCTCCTATGAATAATCTGCTTTAAAGATTGTACTATTTTTTTATACTATATCATTTCGCACCATCTAAGAAATCCATTAAAAAAAAGCTTGTATTTAATTTTGTTTGGTGAATTTTACCCTCATGAATAAAATAAGTCTCTTTTATTCATATAATTCACTTTTAATCAATATTTGTTATAAATAATCATCTAAGGAGCATTGGTTGACCTTTGATTCGATAGCTTTTCCGAATTTGGCTTTTTGATATATGATTGATTTATATTCTTTTCTAATTTCAAAACCAATCACATCTCGACCAGCTCTTCGTGCAGCTAAAATCGTTCCTCCACTTCCAGAAAAAACATCACCAATTAAATCTGATGGACTACTTGAGGTTCTAATTAATTTGTCTAAAAGTACAATAGGAAGTTGACATGGATGTCCTTTGATTCGATCTGGATCATTCCCACGGTTATATTCAGACCAATAAAAAACATCTTCATCATAATGTTTTTGCTTGAAAAAGGTGTATTTTCTTCTATCTTTAACTAAAAGAAGAATGTGATAATGACTCGTCGTAAATCTTCGCTTCGTATAAACCCCCCATGAATAATGCCAAATAGCGTGATTTAGTAAATTAAAATCTGTTGTTTTTATAGCATTTAGGATGAATTGTAAATTTGTCCAACCAGAAATAATATAGAGACTCCCATCATCTGTTAAAGCTTCATAACAAATACGAATCCAATCTTTTGAAAATTTAAAATAAGATTCAGGAGTAAAATCATCCTCATATAGATCGTAATCAGTTGATCCATATTCATGACTGGATTTATTGAAAGAAATCCCAAAGGGAGGATCGGCAATTATAAGATTAAATTTTCTTTCACGGGCTTTTTTAGGAAGTAGCTCTATTAAATTACCAATTATTAATTCATACGATGATTGTCTTACCATGGAAAACACGAATGAAAATTATTGACTTTTTGGAATATTTTCGTAACAAATATCCCATATTTGAGTATGGGATAAATCTTCTTCAGTGGGAGACTTTATAATATATTTAAACTCTAATTCCATTAAAATACCTGCAAAGATTGCTAAATAATCTAAATCTTTGATTGTTATATTTGCTTTTTCTAACTCCTTACTTCGTTGATTATATAATTCTTGAAATTGTTTAATAAATTCCGAACTAATGATCTCTGAACGATAATCTTCCCTTAGAATTTTACATACAATGATTAAGTCAAAGGTAATAGACTTTTTATCACGAATATTAAGTACATTTCGAGCTTCACTTGGAATTGCATGAGTTCTTATAACACTAAAACCTGAAAGTAATATCGTTTCTGCTAATTGAACCCAAAATTCACGATTTGAATGATGAAAAGTAAAAATAAAGAGTCCTTCTGGTTTCATTAATCTTCTAACATTGTTAAAAATGTCTGAAAGCTTCTTAAAATAATTTATTTCACGACTTCTACTTGCGATTGCTTCTTCTCCTTTTGGAGTCTCCTCTGATTTGAACCATTGATATCTATCCTCTAAAACCAGCTTAATCCAAACATAGAAAAAATCAGATAATTCAGAATAATTTACATTATCTGCATAAGGTGGGTCAGTGATAATGAGATCAAAAGGTGCTATCTCTTCTATTTTCTCCCCAGAATCATGACAAAAGAGTTTTAGGTTATTTGTAGAACTTAAAATTGAATTTTTAGAAATCTTTTCCAATTTTCCTGCTATTTTTCCAGAAAATATCTTCTTAGCAACTCTTTTTCCTTTTATAGCCTCATATTTTGAGTTGTACGGAGAAATATTATACTTTTTGCCTAAATAGAGCCGTTTAAGGCATTTAACCCAAGTTCCACGACCAAATTTAGTTCCCCAAACATTATTTTCAGCAAAAGAAGAAAGAGGATGAAAATCATGACGTGCGAATATACCTTCAACCTTCTGACCATTCAGAGAATATCTCGTAAATGTATTATTATGGTTTAATAAATTAATAAAAGCTGCAAGGAACATTTCTTGTATTATATCGTTGCTAATGTCTGAAATATAACTAAGAATCTTGGATAAAGCTAATAACTGCCTTTCATTAAAGAGATCACTCCAATAGGCATATCGGTGATTTGATAGTACTCTAGTCACTTCACCGTTTGGTATTTTTCCCTTTGGCCATAAAAGTAAGGGTGATTCTTTGTTCCATTGATGTTTTGCATGTTTATACCTGATTAAATCATTGATATCTGCAGCTTTAAAGAATCGGAACCCAGAAGACAAATTCTTTTTAGATGTATTATTATAACAAAAGTGACAGAAACCTTCAATCGCATACATTATCGAAGAATTCTGCTTGGAATTCGATTTAATTGCTTTTAAAAGATTAAAATGGGTATTACATTGGTAACATTTGACCTTTTGTCTACCAATCCTATTTCCAGAACGAGGATTAAAATTACCACAACCTTTAGGACATTCGATCATCGTTGAGGGGATTTTTTCACTTTTAAATATAAAAGAACATTTAGGACATATTAAAAACCAATTTTGATGAATTTTACCAATTATAAAATTCCGAAAAATAGGGATATAGGCTTTACATTTTATACACGAAACAGTTTTTATCCAATGTGCGTAAATAATATCGCTATTTCGTTGACAATTTGGACATGATGTTTGATAATGATTCTTAATTTCATCTTTAATTTGATTCATACATTCTGAAATTGCTTTCTCTAATTCATTTATATCAACAATTTCTGCTTCAGTTTTAGTTATAAACCATGCTATAGGATTTATATCAATTCCTACACAATTGATTCCTAACCTTAATCCTTCTATAATAGACGTCCCACCCCCCATGAAGGGATCTAATAGTATTAGATTGTTAAAATTATGTTCAAGATAAAATTGATCCATTAAATCATCATTTGAGGAGAAAATACTCCCTAAAATAATGGCTCTAAACATAGATGAAGATCTACGAGCAAACCATTTAGAGATCTGATAAATTGGTTTATAACTACTTCGTTCAGGGATAGCTAATCTGCTTATTTCCTTGATAGGAAACGTATCTTCAATTAGCTTAGGAGTCATCAAACTATACCTTTATTTATTTAAGATGAATTGTATGAAATCATTCGGATTAGAAAACAAATAATCTGGATTTGAGTTTAATAATTTCTCAGATTCTACAGAACCCCATAAAGCTGCCGCAGTTTTAATTCCAGCGGATTTTCCTGCTATTATATCGAGATGACTATCTCCTAGAAAAATAACTTCCTCTTTATTAAGATTTAAGATACTAATTATTTGAAATAAGGCATCTGGATAAGGTTTTGACCTTTCTACATCATTTCCAGTCATAACTAAGTGAAATAAATCAGTAAATCCAAGTTTTTCAATAGTAATTTCATAAGTTGTTCTACTTTTACCTGTGAATATTACTAAAAAATTCAAGTTATCTTTTAGCCTTTGAAGTTCATCATAAGAAAAAAATCCTTTTGATGGAGAGGAAGCACGATAATTATTTAGAAATTTATTCCAAGCTTTTACAAATAATGAATCAGGGAAGAGATTTCTGAATATTTCGTCTCCAGGAGGACCCCACAGGGATAAAACTTCAGAGTCACTCATTTCTCTCCCCAAAAATTCGAATACGATTTCTTGAAAGAGTTTGATGATAATCCGTGAATTTTCTACTAATGTTCCATCGACATCAAAGATAACTGTTGAGATTGGCAAAGGAATTCTCCAAACTTGAGTATACTCCTTATCCTTAAATATTTTTAAAAGCAAAATAGTTGTTTCTTTAAATGGGATAAAATGAGTGATAAAGAAAAGGTCGACAAACGAAATAAGTTAAATGAACTCACAGGCCGTGAATGGATTCGTTTTACTAAATCATGGTTTATTGCTGATGGAAAATCTACTGAAATTACCCATGAAATTGATTCGCATCCCGCTTCTTTTCCTCCAACAATGATTAAAGAGTTCATTGAATTCTTTACAAAACCAGGAGATAAAGTCCTTGACCCCTTTGTTGGAACTGGATCAACTCTTGTGGCTTGTAACGAATGTGGTAGAGAAGGAGTAGGAATTGAACTTTATGAAAAATATGCACATACTGCTATGAAGAGAACAAAGTTTCCTGTTCTAATTGGTGATATTAGAGAGATAATTAAAACAGAATTATCTCGATTTGGCAAATTTTCACTTTGTATTACATCTCCTCCATATTGGAGGATATTAAAGAAATTTAAAGATTATAATCAACAAGAAAGATCCAGAAAAGGATTAGATTTAAATTATGGAGAAGATGCTAAGGATTTCGGGATGATTGAAACCAAAGAAAGGTTTTTAGCAGAATTGGGAAATCTTTTCTTCAGTATTAATAATTATCTTAAAGACGGGGGACATCTAATTGTATTCATACAAAATATTAGAGATAAGGGAGAAACAATTCCAATTGCGTACGAGCTTACAGTTCAATTACGCAAGAGATATAAGTTTCTTGGTGAACGAATCTGGCTCCAGAATCAAAAAACCTTACGTCCTTATGGATATCCCTATGCTTTTGTCCCTAATGTTCATCATCATTATGCTCTTATTTTTCAAAAAGGTTAAGGTGTCAATTCCTAAGGATATAAACTAAAAATACATCATTGCCTATTTAAATAATCAAGAAAATCCCCAAAACCTACAGTAATATCAATAAAATCAATAAGACCTATAATAAAGGTCACTAATAATAAAATAAAGAAATTTTTTCTTTCTACTCTAGGCAATATTGTTATACATGGAAAAAACCACATCCAATACCAAGGAAAAGCAGTTGAATATATTTTTAAAAAGCTAAGAAGTAATAGAAAGGGAATCCAATACCCACGATCTAAAATGCTTTTAGCTTGATTCAATTCAAAATTAATTCCTTCTTTGGATATTTTTCCACCTAACCAGTAAAATACCGTCAAAATTAAAATAAAAGTTGACAATATAGAAGAAATAGAGAGATGTGTAATTAATAGAGGGTTTGAAATAGTCTGACCAGAATACTCACCAAGTTTACCAAAAAATCCAAAGTATCTTAGAACAAACAAAGATACACTTAAAGGAGGAATTGACAATAGGATAATTGCTAATATCAAAGCGAAAATTCCAATAATTATTGTCCTGTATTCATTTCTATCTTTGCATACAAGATAAGGAAGTATTAAAAATGATATATATTTCCAATGAAATCCAATTCCAATGCTGAAATAACCTAAAACAATGTTTTTTCTATGGATAATCACTGGAAGTAATAAAAAGAAGATAGTAATAGAGGTTCCCTGTCCTTCAATTGCAGAGAAGGGAATAGATGTTAACAAATAGGAAAATATAAACAATTTTTCAAAATTAGAAGGATAAAAATTCTCTTTTTGGCGTTGAAGCAATAATATAATCATGAAATTAATGTTCATTATGTCAAAAATTGATAAAATCCACTTCGCAAGGATTTCAGGATAGGGTAGAAGAGATACAATAGCCCAGAATATTAATTGAATTGTAGGATAATCATATGTTGTGTTTGGGTAGGATGGGAGTCCTGTTAAAGGATCAGTAATATTGTATTCTGTTCCAGTAATATTTATTGGTCTCATGTCATATACTTCAAAGCCATATTTCCAAAATGCTTTGCCATAGAATAAATTTCTTTTAAAATCACTGGTCAATAACGGAGGAATAAATGCTCCAAGTAAAAAGTGGAAAAGAATTAAAGCTATAAATATTATCCTCCCATTCCCCAAGGTATGAAAAAACTCTTTTAGAGGTTGGGTCCAGTCAAAAATTTTTTTTCCTCTATCTAGAGACATTCTATCTCAAATCGTCCTTTTGTTAATAATTTTTACAAATAATTAGTTTTCTTCATTAAATTTTTTAAGAATCAATTCTAATATTTTAGTGACCTTAGATAAGATTTTATGCTTCAAATATCTTAAATATCAATCCTTTACTGTTTTTCATAATATTAGAAATAAATTTAACTATTCTTATGGATATTGGGCCTTACTTTAATCAGTTTAATCAAAAATTTCAATTTTTTTATTGATTTACCAAAATTTTTTGGCTTATTCATGATTGAGAGAAATTTATTCAAATTATAATCCAGTACCTCGAGATGTCTTCTCATAATATGTAGAACTAGAATTATGTCGGATATTTCAAATTTCAAATAATTTAAAAACTTCAAATTTTTAATATTTAGTATCTAATTGAGTTCTCTTTGTGTTTAGAATAAAGGTTAGAATTATGCCTACTCTCTTTGATTCATTTCAAAAAGGTCAAAAAGAATCAAAGGACTGGAAATTACAATTTGAGACAAGTCGATCATTATCAAACTTTTTTACTGACGAATTTCTTGATAATTACCCTTCTTTATTTGTAACGACAACAGAAGCTCTTCGATTGAGTCAACTCTTAGGACAAATAACTGAAGCTTCAAAAGAGATTAATGAAACCCCCCAAATTAATGTCATTGGTCCACACAGAAGTGGTAAAACCGCAATAGTTAAAGAAATAATGAGAGAACTCAATCAAAATCAATATTCTAATTATGTGAAATATCTAAGTTATAATGATGATTTTTGGAGTCATTGGGAAGAAGAAAATTTCACTTCAACACAAATTGTCTTTTTAGATCATATTTATCCTATTTGGAATCACTTTACTTCTCACTCTCTCACAGATCTTAAAGAACGTTCTTCTAATGAACACATTATTGTTGTGGCATTATTAAGCTCATTAGAACATCATTGGCTACGAATTGCGCAGAATTCCCCAATTATAAAGCTTTTTGAGAAAGAACCTTATGAATATCTTTTTAAAAGACCATTAATACAAGAAACTGATTTAATAATCCAAAAACGTCTTGAAAATGCAGGAATGCCAGAATTATTGTCTCAGGCTGTTTTAAAAACAATATCAATCATATCTTTGAGCCTTCCAGGTCTTGCACTCTGGATTACACGATATCTTCTCTCTCAACCTGAAGAAAGATTGAAAACTCAAGAGATCAACCCAACCTATATTCATGATTTAGCTACCTATTTAGGGTTTAAACCAGCATTAAAAATTATAATGGAATCCAATTCCGAAATTTCAGGAGTAAATGAGGCAGTTTCAAATTATAATTCTTGGCCATTCTTAGAACCTTTAAAGAAACTTCAAAAACAAGGTTCTTCATCTCTCCTCTCTGAATTGGAGACTTTTAAACTCGCCACCAAGACCTCAAAATCTATATTAGAAGAAATCCTCATACTTGCACGTAATAATGGAGAAATTAAAAGATCTGAACTCTTAGAAAGGACAGGGATTAAAGAATCTTCTCTAACTTATCAATGTCAAAAACTTGTTAAAGAAAGGATTGTTTCATATTCTAAAGCTGGTCGTGACGTATATTACCATATTGAATCACCAGTTAAAGAAGCATTAGAATTAATCCTCTTAAACTAACGAATTTTTATGAACTCTAATGATTTGAATTTCCAATTTTAATAAAGTGCTTCTTATGGGCCTTAGGGATCGCATCTAATACCCAAAGGGTTCCGTTTTCATCAAAAACAAATTCAATATCATAATTTATCTCAAAATCTTTTCGTATCTTTTTGGCAAGCTGAACTAAAGTTGTTATATTTTCTTGAGTTAGGACAGGTTGGTTTTTCCTCTCAGGAAGGTTTTCAACAGTAATTGCATATCGATGATCAGGGGGGATTTCTGCTACTTTATCCTTGAAAGAAACAAAGATTTCAGTTGGTTCTCCAATCTCAGAGTTTCTGACGTTTACTAGATCGCAACGTATCCCCTCAGAACTTTCAAACACCCGGGAACCCCAGTTTGCATTAATAAAAACTCCTCCATCCTTTTCAGAATCAAACGAAAATGATCCACTTACTTTTGGAGTTATCATCTCTGCAATAATCACAGCTATTCGGACTGTATCAGGAGGTAATCCAAGATTTAGCAAATCACTTAGAACATCCGCTGAGAAAGCAGATGCCCAACAAAATTTTACCAAATTAATAATTTCTCTAGTTTCCTTTAGATGAAAATATGTCCCTCTTCCCCAGCAAATGTGGCGAGCGGTATCTTCTACATGCGCTGATGTTCTTACTACTACAGTTTCCGAGTTTATACGATCCCATAGCTTATAGATTTCTTCCGCTATTTGATTAGCAATTGACATTGGTAGTGGGGAATACTTGATAATTTCTTGAATTTCTTCTGCAGTCTCTTCCAGGTTACTTTTATTTAAATGATTTATTAAATAATCGATTCTCTTTGCCCCTGGGGTCACATTTAGAAATTTTTTAAAAACTTTAGTAGAAACAACGACTCCAAATGGTACATTGTATCCTTTGGATAATAATCGTGACAGAGCGCATGCTCTCTCCCCAAATGTATCACTACGTGAGTAATCAACATCAGCTAATTTCAAAATAGGGTCAGCTACATACATCTATGAATCATCCTATTTTTAAAAGGAGACTAACTGAAATTACTCCAGATTAATCCTTCTTCACCCAGATCTGTTTAGAAATTTGGTTGAAAGCTTAATCTCAAAGTCAGTGTATATCAAGATCTTATAGCTTTTTTGATGCTTAAATTTCTATCGTCTATTTGATATTAATTTCTAGATCTTAAATGAACGGAAAAAAAAGATAATTCGAGTTTAGATTTATTAATTAACGCTAAGGTTCCTTATTATAAAAAAGAGAAGAAAGCCTCTCCTCTTTACAGAGTTGATTTTGTAGGAGATATTTTCTGAATTTCAGGGGTATATAATCTAAGAAGAAGGCTATTAGTTACTACTGAAACTGAACTAAAAGCCATTGCTAACGCTGCAATCTCAGGAACTAATGTAATGCCGAAAGGAATAAAAAGAATACCAGCAGCAATTGGAATTCCAATTATATTGTAAAAAAACGCCCAAAATAGATTTTGTTTAATTTTACTAAGTGTTTTTCTGCTCAACTGGATTGCTGCAACTACATCTTTAAGATCTTCTCTAATCAATACAATATCTCCAGTCTCGATAGCAATATCAGTTCCACTTCCAATCGCAAATCCTACATTTGCTTGAGCAAGAGCAGGTGCATCATTAATCCCATCACCAACCATAGCTACAAAATTACCTTTTGCTTGAAGACCCTCAATTACTTTTGCTTTATCTTGAGGAAGGACTTCAGCAGTCACTTCAGTAATGCCTACTTGAGCTGCTACTGCTTCAGCAGTTCTTTTATTATCACCTGTTACTAGTATAGTTTGAATTTTTAGCTCGTTCAATTGTTTTATAGCTTCATAACTGAATTTTTTCAACGGATCAGAAATAGCAAGAATTCCAATCAATTTTTTATTCCTTCCTGCAATAACTATTGTTTTACCTTGGTTTTCCAGCATAACTATTTGATTCTCAATTGCCTGAATTGAAATATTTTCTGTAGTAAAGAGCTGCCTATTTCCAACTAAAATAATATCTCCATTTATTCTTGCACGAATTCCTTTCCCTGGAACTGCTTCAAAATCTTTTGGATCATCTAAAGTTAAACTCTTGTTCTTTGCCGATTCGATTATAGCATGAGCTAAAGGATGTTCAGATCCTTTCTCTGCAGAGGCAACAACTTGTAAAAGAGTATCAGGATCTTCATTTGAAAGAGACTCGATATCTGTAACGTGTGGTTTCCCTTGTGTAAGTGTTCCTGTCTTATCAAACACTATGGTATTTATTTTATGAGCTGCTTCTAAAGCTTCAGCACTTTTAATGAGAATTCCTCTTTCTGCTCCTTTTCCAGTACCCACCATAATAGCTGTTGGAGTGGCTAATCCAAGAGCACATGGACAGGCGATAACTAAAACAGCAATCATTAATTTAAATGAAAAAGTAAATGAACTAAGATTTAAAGAACTTATCAAAGAAAAAGGTAAAATTCCTAATGTAAATCCACCATACCAAGTGATGAATGTAAGTAAAGCTATTATAATTACCGTAGGGACAAATTTAGCTGAAACAAAATCCGCAAATCGCTGAATTGGAGCTTTAGACCCTTGTGCTTCTTCAACTAATTTAATGATTTGAGCTAAGGCTGTATCAGACCCTACTTTAGTTGTTTGAATCTTTAACAATCCATTTTTGTTAATTGTTGACCCGATAACATTATCGTTAACATTTTTCTTAACTGGCATAGATTCTCCAGTGATCATCGATTCATCAACGTAAGAATTCCCTTCAATAACATAACCATCAACAGGAATCTTTATTCCTGGTCGTACCATTACCTCCATTCCCACTTGAACCTCCTCAACAGGAAGATTAATTTCTTTTCCGTCAATAAGAACAATAGCTTCCTTTGCTTGCAATTCTACAAGTTTACGAATTGCTTGAGACGTCTGTCCTTTAGCTCGTGCTTCTAAATATTTTCCTAACAACAGAAAAGTGATAAGAAGAGCTGCTGTTTCAAAAAAGACGACTCCTTCACGAATGATAAATAATGTCAAAACAGAATACCAAAATGCAGCATTAGTTCCCATAAAGATTAAAACATCCATATTAAATTTGCCATGCCTTAGTGTCTTAACCGCACCTATATGAAATTGCCATCCTGAATATATCATCACAGGGATAGTTAAAATCATTACAACAATATCTTTTGTATTGTAACCAAAAATTGTATCTTGTGAAATAGGTAAAGGAATTTCTAGTCCTATTGCCTGACCCATACTATACAAGATTATTGGAATACTGAGTAAAATAGCTGTTAATAGCCTCAATTTTAATGTACGTTGTTCAGAAGCACGTTCTCTTTTCTCACGGTCATCCCGACTTTGAAGAGAACTGATACGATAACCATCATATCCAACACCTTTGATAACGTCAATTATTTCTTTACTATTAATTAAAGTAGGGTTATATTCAATTTGAGCTTTTTCAGTAGCGAGATTTATTGAAACCTTAGTAATTCCTTGTTTTTTCTTAAGAGCGCTTTCAATTGTGTTAACACAGCTAGCACAGGTCATACCTGAGATTTTAAAGGTTGCATTCATCAATTCGAGTGTTTTTTCTTCAATTTGAAACGCATCGTATCCAGATTCCCTTACACTTTCTATTAATTTTTGAACTGATGTTTGAGAGGAATCATATTCTACAGATGCCTTTTCTGTTATTAGATTGATTGTAACATTCTGAACTCCATTGACTTTTCTAAGTGAATTTTCTACTGAAACAGAACAAGATGCACAAGTCATTCCTTTTATTCCTAGTGTTTTTTTAGTAGAATCTCCCAAAAATTTTGGTTCAGATTGATTTTTATCTTCAATGTTATTTAGAGTCTGATCTTCATTATTACTAGTTTTAATAAGATTATCTTCCGTTGGTTTAGGTATTAGTTCCATACTGAGATGATGATGTATAGGTATCTCTTTGACTCCACATTCTGGCCCCATCCAGCAAACTAATATTTTTTTGCCTTCAATTTGTTCCAAATGCATTGGTTGCTTACAATGATTAGGAACTGGTTGCGTATAATCACATTTTCTGCATTTTAAGATTGAACTCATATTCTTTCACAATAAAACAAGAATTATTTGATACCTTAGTAGATTTGTACTTAAAAATTAAAGTATATCATCAGTTATAATTCAGCAATTTGAAAAAAAAGATATTAAAAATGACCTAGAACTATTTTTTCAACCTTAAAAAAAAGAAAATAATTTCTTAAAAGATAAAACAGTTTCATTAAGTTATTATTTAAACTAAAAAAGAAATTTTTATATTTAAATCTTAGAATTTAATCTCTAAAATTAATTAAATTATTAGTAAAGGTGATTGGAGAATATTAACTTAAAAACACAAAAAATTATCCTAAAATCGGACCTTTAATTTTTTAAAAATAAAGAATTAGCATATTAATAAACAAAAAGGTGATAGATTGAGCATTAAATTAGACGAAATCGATGTAATACTTCTTACACGATTAAATGAAGATGGGAGAACAACGTACTCGAGTTTATCAACTGAATTAGGAATAACGGTACCAACTGTAAAATCTAGAATTGATAAATTAATAAAGATAGGAGTTATAGGTCACATTGGGATTTATTTGAATCCTCATTCGCTTACTCAAGAAAGTTCAGCAATGATTATGGTAAGAGTAAATAAAAAGAATATACCTAAGTTTTTGGAATATATGAAAAATATTGAAGAAATCAAAGATGTATATGAAGTGTTGGATGAGTATAATATCTTTATAATAACGCAGCATCTCCCATTAAATATTCAACGAATGGTTTTTGAAGATTTAAGAGACCAAGAAGTGGTTGAAAAGGCTCAAATTAAGGTTTTAACTAAAGAAATCCAATCTCACCCTCATATAGTACCAAAACATAGTATTTTACTAAATATTAAATGTGAATATTGTGGAAAAACCCTATCAGAGAGTTATGAATCTGAAAAACTAGCAGATGTACGACATTTCTTCTGCTGTCGAAGTTGTTTAACGAATTATAAGAAATGGTGGGAGAAGCAACTAAATATCTAGTATTCAAATTCCTGCTTCTTCACGAAGAATAGCGGCCATATCAGTTTTTTCCCATGTAAAATCAGGATCATCTCTACCAAAATGACCATAAGAGGCTGTTTTTTTATAGATAGGTCGTTTTAAATTTAATTGAGAAATGATTTTCCCAGGCCTGAAGTCAAAATGTTTCTTTATTAAATGTACAATGTCAATCTCTGGTATTTTGTTCGTGTTCATCGTATCTAAGTTTATACACAGTGGTTTTGAAACCCCGATAGCATAAGCAATTTGCAGTTCACATTCATCTGCCAATCCTGCTGCAACAACGTTTTTTGCTGCCCATCGTGCAGCATAAGATCCAGATCGATCGACTTTCGAAGGATCCTTTCCAGAAAAGCAACCCCCTCCATGAGATCCTACTCCTCCATATGTATCAACAATAATTTTTCTTCCAGTTAACCCAGTATCCCCATGTGGTCCTCCAATTACAAAACGCCCTGTTTCATTAACAAAGTATTCCGTCTCTTCGGTAATAAGCTCTTCTGGAATTATTTTTAAAATAACTTTCTCAATTAATTCCTCTTTAATTTCTTTATGTGTTACATCTTCTGTATGCTGTGCTGCGAGTACAACAGTAGTTATACGAGAGGGAACCCCATCATTATAATCAACTGTTACCTGTGATTTCCCATCAGGACGTAACCAATTAATCTCATTTGATTTTCTTGTTTGAGCTAATTTCATTGTTAAGCCATGTGCAAGGACAATTGGGAGAGGCATCAAGGATGGAGTCTCAGTGGTCGCATACCCAAACATAATACCTTGATCTCCTGCTCCCTGATCCTCAATTCGTTCCCGTTCAACACCTTGCGCGATATCTGAACTTTGTTCATGAATAGTATTCAAAACGGCCACAGACTGATAATCAAACCCCATCTTCGAATTTGTATAGCCAATTTCTTTTATAGTATTTCGAACAATATCTTGAATATCAACATAAGTATTTGTAGTAATTTCTCCCCCGACGAGAACCATTCCTGTCGTAAGATAGGTTTCACACGCTACATGAGAATTAGGATCTTTCTCAAGAATAGCATCTAAAATCGCATCGGAAATTTGATCAGCCATCTTATCTGGATGACCTTCGGTTACAGATTCAGAGGTAAATAAGTGTCTAGCTGTCACCATATTCTTAATTCCATCCTTTAAGGATTCATTTAATCAATATTACTAACTATTTTAAGTGAATTTTTCTCTTAAAACACGAATATAATTGAGGATGAAAAAGAAATCACGAAAAAATTCCCATTGTTTAGGTTTTAATATGCTTAGCACAGTTACATCCTTGTTCAATTGGTAAATTCTTTATTATATTAAAAAATAAGCTTTTTAATTCTGTTAATCGTGAATTAAAAATATCTAGTACCTCTTGATGGCTTAATTCTTTTTGTAGACCTGCAGCGTAATTAGTTACTACTGCAATGGTGGCATAACAAATCCCCAATTCACGAGACAAAATTGCTTCGGATGGGTTTGTCATTCCAACGACATCAGCACCCCATCGCTTTAGTGCTAAAATTTCAGCCTTAGTTTCAAATCGAGGACCCATGGTTCTAACGTAAGAACCAGTTGAATGCCTATTTTTTGTTTTAATTATTTTTAATATTGAATTTCTAACCTCAGGACAATATGGCTCACTCATATCTAAATGAATTACCCCTGAAAGTCGTTTGCCAGAATTAAAGCAAACTTCAAATCCATCCTCGAAAAATGTTAGTGGAAAAACAAAATCAATAAAATCATCTAATATTACATAATCACCAGGTCTCATTGTATCATTTAGACTACCGACTGCATTAGTAGATAAAACTCTTTTAATATCTAATTTATGGAGCGCAAAAATATTAGCTTTGTAATTTATTTTATGTGGAGGGATGGAATGTTTACCTCCATGCCTTGGAAGAAAATATATTCTCCTCCCTTCGATATCCTGCTCTAGAATATGAACTGGAATATTATCAAAAGGAGTTGTTACTACAACTTCTTTTGGTGTAGGTAATAGGTCATAAAAACCGGAACCACCTATAATACAAACCTTATCAATAGGTTGATTCAAGTGGTCACTTCCGTTTCTTTCTAGTAAAGATATTTATAATTATAATACAAAACACAGCGGAAAACATAGGAAGAACTTCAAATCCAGAAGTATTTTTAGCATAATTCAGAGCTGTTGGGATAAGGATTCCATTTTCAACAATATCAATATAGAGATTTGTAAGGGTTTCATTAATGATATTTTCATCAGATAACCAATCAGTTACCTCGTAAACATTATCTGCAAATCTATATGTATGAATTCCAGCAGGGAAATTGGAAGACTTATTGATTGCTTGAAAAACTGAATATAATGTCATGGAATTATTTTTATAGACATTTCTTATCCTATTTGAGTCTGTACCAATAATAATATGCCCTGGAAGGCCACTTATAACACCTTCAGTTTGATTATTTTGAAGGGCCGTGAAAATTATTCCATAATCCGCAGTTGAATAAGATGCTGCAAGATTTTTTGCCATTGAATAATTCCCAAGATGTTCCCAAAATGAATCAATGTAATCAATTGTGATAAGAACATTAGGTTGACCCTGTAAAATTGCGCTTTGAAATCCAGCAATCAAATTTTGAGTTCTAGGGTCACTCCATGTTCCTTCTGGGGTTTGATAGTGATATGTTCCGATCATTAAAACCTTTTGAGGAAATGGAGAGATAGTAGCTACTGCAAGAGTCCCAGATATAAACCCAATTTCATTTTCTCTAAAACTGACGATAATGACATTATTGGGTATTTGAGTTGGATGTGATATGGTCTCAGGAAGGTCTCCTGCAAGGTCATAATATAGAAATTTTGTAGTAGGATAATCATTTGGATCGAATTCTCCACGACGTAATTCATAACCAATAAAAGCAACCATATCATAATTATTGACTAATGATTTAGCAAGCGTTGTATGATTAGTTAAAGAGTTATTGTATGTATAACTTGCATTATATGGATATAGACGTGTTGTTCGATAATTTTCCAATTTATAAATATCATAATGAATATCATATGTTTTATTTATCAAATCAAAACCTTTTAGGATATCGCTGTATGATTGCTCATTATAGAACTCAGTAGCATCAATTATTACTGCTACACTTTGAATTATCTCATTCGATTCTCCTGTGCTAATTTCAAATGAACTTAAACTTAAAAAAATCAAGATTAAGAGTAAATATTTATAGAATGAAGATTTCACATTAATACCCCAGATTAAAGTAGTTACATTTGGATTATTCTTTCTTTTGGTATAAATATCATTTCTAATTATTCTTATGCAAAATATTTATCACTATTTGCTTTGCTCCATAAGCAACTCCTTCTGTCATTATCCAGCCAGCTTTTCCTTTGAAGCCATCACCTACAAAATAGAGATTGGATATCTCATTTGAATGATTAGGTAGGTCATGTCCTTGAACAGCAAAATTTACAGGCCATTCTTTATGAAAAGTATGGACACAGATTTCATTTTCTTCTTTTAGGTTTGGAAAAGCCTGAAATATTTCATCGCGAGCTAGTTGTGTTTCTTTAACTATATTATCAGTATGAAAAACTTGATGGGTGATAAACATTGACTTTCCATTAGGGGCTAATCCTGAAGAACATAAAGTTGGTTCAACAGCTCCTTTCACATGATCAAGAGTAGGAAATTGAGCAACTGTTGATCTCTTGAGTAAAGACTTATCTGTGTGAAATATAAATCCTCCCCCACGAGCAACAGGTGTGCTAGGTAATCGAAAAGGAAGGTTACTCCTTTCTAATATTGTATTAATTTGAGGATGTCCTAAATTAAGAATATATTGACTAGCTAGGAGTTCAAATTCCTCACCATTTTTTCTATCAAGGCATACTGCAGAGGATATTTCCGAACCATCTATCTCCAATCTTAGAAGCTCTGTATTGAGATTGAGTTTTGCGTTCTTTTTTTTGCTATATTGGACTAATGCATTTGTTATCGTTTTGCATCCGCCATGAGGTACCCCAGGTTTCCCTCTTTCGTATAACCGTTTTAGAAACCTAAACATTTCTGCTGTAGGTATCTCAGAAATATCCAAACTCAAGGCAAATCCTGCAATAGCGTTAAAAAATTGAAATATTTCAGAGTCATCAGTTTCTTCTTCTAAGAACTCATGAAAGGTGTTCGAAAACTGATCTGATTTACGAGCTTTGAGAAGAAGCTTATGAAGGATAAAATAACGCTGTTGATATCTCTTTAAGGCTTTAAAAATTCCCCAAAAATTCCTATGTTGAACCAAATCTCTTTTCGGAGGCCAATACCAGGTAGTAAAATATTCATTTTCAATGATTTTGACTGGAAGATTTAGCTCCCTTAAAAGTATTTGACCTAAGGGGCCCTTCTTTCCATGAGGGATCATGTGAACAGCCCCTGTACTAATTTGAAACCCTTTATAGTCCATCGCGGTAAAACGTCCTCCGAAGAAAGGTAGACGTTCAGCGAGATAGATAGATTTACTTTCTTTAGAAAGTAGGGAAGCACAAAGAAGCCCTCCTAGACCACCACCGGCAATAAATTGATCATATTCCCTTATCAATTACTATTCCTCCCATTTAGATTTAATTGCAGATACGGGGCAACTTTTAATGCACTTTTTACACTTTATGCAAACGTTTCGGGCATATTGTGAAATACCTTCCACTATAAAACAATTTACTGGACAAAGAATTTCACAATAGGCACATCCTACACAAATATTTTCCATAATCTCTATAATTGCCAACACCTGCTTACTTGAGAGTATTTTTCACCTTTTGAAATGGCATATAAGTAAATTATTTTCTTTCTAGTTCTGATAATCGAAATCTTTAAGAGACCATTAGAAGATAATCATATGAAATTCCAATAATATCCCTTAATATAATTGAGATTTCTTATAGAATAACATTTTTGGGTTTAAAAATGCCACCAAAAGCTTTAATAATCGGAATTCCGTTATTGTTAATCGGATTTGCCTTATTTGGTCTTTTTGGAATAGCAGGAATCGATATTGCACCATTTAGTGGAACTACTGGGTCTGTTACTCCAATTGATAATCAGGTAGCCTCTGCCTTTACAAAAGACATTTTATTAGTTGGTAACGTTCCAAGCCATCCATTTTTTGTAGCTGTAAATGTTCAATTCCTAATTGACTCAGGTTTTACTATTGACTGTGATGTTTCCCTTTATTATCAATCTTCAGATGGATCTGTTTATGCACGAATCCCAGGAACCCAAAAAGTGATCTATTCTGAAGAAATGACCAAAGGTGTGATATCAACACAGATTGGCCCCTCTTCTGCAGGGAGGGGATTTAAACTCTATCTAAGTGTATACAATAAAGGACTCGGAACAGTTACTATTACTCAATCTCGAGTCGATCTGCAATTCACCTTATTTTCACATGTCTTACCAATTCTTCTAATTCTAATTGGTGGAATAATGAGTATTTTAGCCTATATGCGCGGTAAAAAAGCTCCGAGTAAAATTCCAAAACCTGTTGCCACCGGTTGGGAACCAACATTACAATGGGGGACAACTAGTGGAACAACGAAAACAAAATCAAGTTCAAGTAAATCAAAATTATCAATAAAATCAACGAAAGCCCCTAAAACAGAAAAAAAAGTTGTTAAAAAGGCTGTACCGGCTGGAGGAGCCCAAATAGCTTGTAAATTCTGTGGAAAACAGGTTTCAGCAAGTGCCTTCTTTTGTCCTCATTGTTACGGAAAATTACGGTAATAGAACGATAAGGAGAGGGTAAATTACACTTTTCCTACCTTTCAATTTGAAATTTAGCTTATTCAATGGTTGAAGTCACACCTTTTTATTGGCATGAAAATATGTAATTTTGATTAGAAATAAAGGTAATTTTGGTCTTTATTGAAAGGTGAAAGTCAATGGGCATAAGAATAGGTGTTCTTACAGGTGGTGGTGATTGTCCTGGTCTTAATAGCGTTTTATATGGAGTTTTATTAAAAGCAAGCGAAAAAAAAGAAATAGAAGAGATTATTGGGATTGAGAAGGGATGGAATGGGTTTTTAACAAATAAAACCAGGAAATTAGACATTACATCCTTAGATGATCTCCATACAATTGGAGGTACACTTCTCTACACATCAAGAACAAATCCCTTTAAAGACGTAATGAAGGAAAAAGACTTAGAAGAAAGAGAAAAAAAAGTAAAAGAAATCGCAGAGGAGATGACTTCCCAATTTGATACGCTTGGTATTGATGTTTTAATTGTAATTGGAGGAGATGATACTTTAGGCGTAGCTGATGCTATGCACAAATATGCGGATGCCAAAGTCATTGGTGTACCAAAAACAGTAGATAATGACCTTGCAAGCACAGATTATACCTTCGGATTCTGGTCTGCAGTTCAACTTGCTTCAAATTCAATGGATAATATTACTACAACTGCACGCTCTCATCAAAGAATTTTTGTGATCCAGATCATGGGAAGAGATGCAGGATGGTTGACCCTAGTTAGTGGCATTTCAACTGGTGCAGATATAATTCTTATTCCAGAAAGACCATTCGATTTTGAAAAGGAGATTATTAGCGTTCTTAAAGAACGAGTAAGAGTTGGAAGAAAATATCACATTATTGCTTGCAGTGAAGGTGCTGTTCCAACATTAGAATCCCTTAAAAAAGATTTTAAAACACTAACTCAAGATGCAATAGATAAATTACCTAAAGATGATTTTGGAAATCCTCTTTTGTCAAAATTAAACATGTCACAAATTATTGTTGAAGAATTAAACCTGAGGAAAGATTTGAAGGAATATTTTAATTTAAATGATGCAGAATACGATGTTCGTGATGTAGTACTAGGTCATACAATGAGAGCTGGAACTCCCAATTCATTCGATCGTATTCTTGGACTTAGATTAGGGATTCATGCTATCAAACTTGTAATCGAAGGAAAATTTGGATTAATGACATGCCTTCATGGAGACAAAATTGAAGCAGTCCCGCTTTCTGAAGGAGCTCAAAAGAAACTAGTTCCAAAAGATTCAGATTTAATTGAACTTGGTGATCTTATCACACGAGTGAAATATCATAAAAACCATAGGCTCCAAGGTGAGAAAGAGTAATCTTAATATTTCTTAGTTTACTTTTCCCTTCTTCATTTTTCTTCCTTCAAAAAACACCATAATTATCATTCCTACTATAATAACTGGGAAATCAATGATAATAAAATTAACTTGAGATGTGAGCTGGGTTGAGCTCGGAGGAGTTGAGATTGTGTAATTTGTAACAGGAACTTGTTCTAATGCTTTACAGGCGTTTAAAAGTCCATAACCAAAAATAGGATCCCTTCCCACTTCTCCTAAGTCAGTGGAAGTATTGTGTAATATTTCCCTTATTTGATCATTTGTTAAATCTCTGTTTAAAGATTTCATTAATCCAATAGTTCCAGAAACTAAGGGGGCTGCATAGGATGTCCCTGAACCAGTTATAAGATCGGTTGTGCCTGGTTTAATGGAATAAACATCAGCCCCAGGAGCACAAATTTCATTTTACCCATTTCAGCCTGATCATCAAAGACCAGGGGCTGCGCGACAACCCGATCAATCCGGATGCGCCTGCTGACCTGCCTATAAATGACCTGTTTAGCCGTT
>Ga0209536_100004229_pt1 | contig 22717 bp, 15 predicted proteins | sample DeeMarSeWOR28_12_FD_187461 | JGI IMG/M metagenome (GOLD analysis project Ga0209536, IMG submission 187461) | Marine sediment microbial communities from White Oak River estuary, North Carolina - WOR-2-8_12 (SPAdes) (version 2) | ecosystem: Environmental > Aquatic > Marine > Intertidal zone >... | reverse complement strand
GGCGCGCGCTCCAGCACGAGCGGAACGGGGGACCGATGGCGACCGCACCCAGGGAACACTGGTCCAGCCGCACCGGCTTCGTGCTCGCGGCCGTCGGCTCCGCGGTCGGCCTCGGCAACATGTGGCGATTCTCCTACCTCGCGGCCGAGAACGGCGGCGCGGCATTCGTCGTGTTCTACCTGCTGGTGACCCTCGCCGTCGGCATACCGGTGCTGCTGGCCGAGCTGGTGATCGGTCGCGGCGCGCAGAGCAGCCCGATACGCGCGCTGGCGCACTTCGGCGGCGCGGCCTGGAAGCCGTTGGGTGCGATCTTCGTCGCGGCCGGCTTCCTGATCCTCTCGTACTACGGCGTGATCGCCGGCTGGACGGTCCGCTATGCGCTGATCGTGCTCTTCCAGGGCTTCGACGCGAACATCGCCGATCGCTTCGGCGAGGTCGCCGTGGGCTGGGATGCGTTCGGCTACCACGTCCTGTTCATGGCGGGGACGATCGCCGTGGTGGCGGGCGGCGTGCGCGGGGGCATCGAGCGTACCGCGTTGGTGCTGATGCCGACGTTGTTCGCGATCGTGATCGGGCTCGCTCTCTACGCGACGACGCTCCAGGGCGCCGGCCCCGGCTACGCCTACTACCTGGCCTTCGACTTCGAGAAGCTGCTGCACTGGAACGTCGTGAAGGACGCCGCCGGCCAGGCCTTCTTCAGCCTGAGCCTGGGGATGGGCGCGATGCTCACCTTCGCGAGCTACCTGGAACGCGACGAGCACCTGCCCAACGCCTCGCTGACGATCGGCTTTGCGGACCTCGGCGTCGCCTTCGTCGCGGGCCTGGTGGTGTTTCCGCTGATCTTCGCGCTCGGCCTCCAGGCGAAGGTGACGGACAGCACCGTCGGGGCGCTGTTCATCACGCTGCCGCAGGCCTTCGCGGAGATGGGCACCGCCGGCCGCTGGATCGGTTTCCTGTTCTTCGCCGCGCTGGTGGTGGGCGCGCTGACCTCGGCGATCTCGCTGCTCGAGGTGGTGGTGGCGTCGGCGATCGACGGCCTGGGCTGGTCGCGTCGTCGCGCCGCCGTGCTCGCGGGCGTCGCGATCACGTTGCTGGGCGCGCCCTCGGCCTGGAACACCGACGTGCTCGGACTGGTGGACCAGGTGGCGAACAACTTCTTCCTGCTGGGCGGCGGCCTGGGGCTCGCCGTATTCGTCGGCTGGGTGATGCGCGACCCGATCGCCGAGGCCCGGGGCGGCACCGAGGGCATCGGCTGGTTCCCGCTCTGGCGCTGGCTGCTGCGCCTGGCGGTGCCGGCCTTCCTGCTGCTCGTCTTGTTCTACGCCATCCCCGAGACCCTGCGGGCGGCGGCGGCGCTGTTCGGGAGCCTGCTCGCGGGCGGGCGCTGAGCGATACCCGTACCGCTTCAGCCGATCAGACCGGCGCGGCGGCTGGCGGCCAGGGCGTCGATCGCCTCGGCGCGCCGAATGGTCGCGCGGATCTCCCGAGCGAAGACCGCCCGCCAGCTGGCGAGGTCCGGCTCGCCCGGCGCCAGCAGGCCGCGGTTCTCGGCGATGCGCAGGCCCGTCGTGAACAGCACCTGCGAGATCGACGCGGTCGAGCGGATGCGCCGCTGCAGGTGGTACTGCTTGCCGAGCCCCATGCAGTCCGCCAGGAAGCGGCTCGGGTCGATCTTCTCGCGCGGATCCTGTCGCTCCAGGTGGTCGGCGACGATGCGGTAGGCCTCGAGGAACGGGCGCAGCACGCGGTGGGCGCTGTAGGGGCGGAAGCTGCGCAGCAGCTGCTGGATCGCGTCGGGTCCGGCCCGCAGCACGCCCTCCCAGTCGGGGTCGCGGTCGACGAGCTCGCGCCGCAGCTGGCCCCGGAAGACCTCCTTCTCCGCGAAGAAGAACTCGAACTTGAGCAGATCGCGCAGCTGCATCGCCGCGCTCCAGAAGGCGGTGACCCGCTCTTCGACGTCGTCCTCGGCGGCCCGCAGCAGCGCCAGCTCGACGATCGCCGGGTTCACGAAGAAGTGGATGACCGTGTTGCGGTAGTAGGCCGCCGCCAGCTGCTGGTCGGGTCCGATCAGGTACACGCACTCGTCGCCTTCGGCGAAGCGCGTCACCACGCCGTTCTCGGCCAGCGCGTCGAGGGTGCGCTCGATGCCGGCCGGGGTGTCGAGGTCCAGCGCGCCGGCGGTGGGCAGGCCCCGGCGCTCGACGTCGCCCAGCAGGTTGACGAGCCGCGCCTTCACCTCGGCCACCGTGCAGGCCTGCTCTCCGCTGCCGAGCAGCGCGAGGGTGACGAGCGACGCGGCGGTGATCGGGGTGGCCTCGTTGATCCGGACGCACACCTCGAAGGCCAGCTTCTGGAGCGCCAGGTTCTGCTCGTCCGGCGCGGGCTGCGCGCGCGGATCCGGCGGGCCCAGCGTCTTCGCCAGCGACAGCGGCTCGCCGAAGTTGATGTGGATGTCGCCGTAGCGCGCGCCGACGCGCCGCACGATCTTCACGAACCAGCTGAAGCTCTCCTTCTCCTTGGCGGCACCGGTCTGCTCCGCGGCGTAGTCGTGCACGTCGGTGATCTGGTCGTAGGCGATCGAGACGGGGATCAGCTTCACGTCGTCGCTCCGCCCGCGCCGGTAGGCGTCCACGACGTAGGCGAGCAGTCCGAAGCGCGGCGGCAGCAGCTTGCCAGAGCGGGAGCGGCCGCCCTCGATGTACCACTCGAGCGGGAAGCGCTTCTCGATCAGGTAGTCGATGTAGTGCTGCAGCACGAACTTGTAGGTGGCGTTGTCCTTGAACGTGCGCCGGATGAAGAACACGCCGCTGCGGCGAACGAGCTGGCCGATCGGGAAGAAGTTCATGTTGATGCCGCCGGCCGTGTGGTTCGGCGGGTGACCGGTCTCGTGCAGCATGTACTGGAGCACGAGGTGGTCGAGGTTCGACTTGTGGCTCGGCAGGAAGACCACCGGGTGGCGCTGTGCGAGCGCCTGGATCTGCTCGAGCCTGTCGCGGTCGTAGTGGAGCGCTTCGCCGTAGCCCCGCGTGTAGAGCAGGTGGATCAGCTGCGCGACCAGGTCGATCACGAAGGGGCTGTGGGTGGCGGCGATCTCGCGCAGGTAGCGGTACGCGTCGCGGTAGAGCCGGTTCTCGGAGCGTCCCGATTCGCGCGCGAGATGGGCGATGCCACCGCGAAAGGCGGGGCGCCCGACGATGTCCTCGTGGACCAGACGCGGCACCTTGTAGCGCGCACCGCGCAGCCGCCGCTCTGCCCGTTCGAGCGCGAGCGCCGCCTGGCGGGTCACGAACTCGGCCAGCCCGCTCGTCTCGCCCGCACCGGTGCCCCCGGCATCGCGCCAGCGCTCGCGCAGCTCCGAGGCCATCGCGGGCTCGCCCGCGACGATGCGACAGCGGGCCGGATCGCGTCGCAGCACCGCGTGCTGGCGCAGCCAGCCCGGGTCGCGGGGATCACCGAACCGCAGCAGGTCCGAGAAGCGGGCCGCGCGTACGCCATCGCGCTCGCGCGCCAGCCAGGCCACGCGCAGCGGAGCCAGCAGCACGTCGCCCTCGGCAGCCAGGCAGCCCTCGAGCGCCGCCAACGAGGTGCGGGCGCGAGCGCGCCGGCGCGAGGGCGGCAGCTCGACATGCAGGGGCGGATCGCCCCCTGCGGGCGTGTGGCGCTCGATCCACCCCTGGATCAGCCGCGCTTCGAGCCGGCTCGACGCGTCGATCAGGAACACCACGCGCGGTTGCGGCTCGGCAGCGATCGGCCAACCGGGTTCTTCGGAGAGCGCCCGCGTCGCGGCGAAGGCCATGGCGGCGATTCTACCACCCCCCGCCGCGGTCGAATGCCGTCTGCCTGCGCGTGTTTCCGCACCCGCCGCCGCAAGGTATCGTCGCGGTGAAGCTCTCGGAGGATCGCATGACACGAGACGTACGCTGGCCGCCCGAGGCCTGGTTGCCGCTGCTGGGCGGACTCTACTGGCTCTGGCACGCGCCCGGTCACGGCGTCCTGGGATTCCTGTTCACGGTGTTGCCGGGATCGCTGCTGCTCGGCTCCGGCGTGGCGATGCTGCTGATGCCGGGTGACCTGCGCATCTCGCAGTACGCGGCGCTGGGCGGGTTCCTCGGTGTCGCGTTCGGTCTGCCGGGGTTCGTGTTCGAGGGCTTCGGCCAGGGCGTGATGCTCACGGGCTTCGCGGCGGCGAGCTTCGTCGCCGCCGGTGCCCACACCGTGCGTCTGGAGCCCCATCCCGAGGGTGTACCGCCCCGGGAGGAGTCGCTGCGCGTCTCCGCCGAGGTGGCGATCGACGAGGCGCTGCTCTCCACGATGTCGCTCGGCGTGCGCATGCCCTCGAGCGACGACCTGATCCGCATCCGCGGCGAGATCGAGGCGGCGCGCGAGCTGTTCGATGCGCGCGGCTGGCTCGAGAAGCCGGTGGACTACCACGAGACGCCGCCCCCGCTCGAGTCGGTGCGGCTCACGCCGCGGCGCACGCGCGGCATCGACTTCGAGCACCTCTCCTTCGAGAGTGGCTACGCCCCGCACGAGGGGGAGCCGGGTCGCGCGCGCTGGCTCGCCTACGAGAAGAACCGCACGGCCCACGCCTGGGTGGTGCGCGGCTCGCCGGACAAGCCCTGGCTCGTCTGCATTCACGGCTACCAGATGGGGACGCCGGTGATCGACCTCTCGGCCTTCCGACCGGATTGGCTGCGCGACCAGCTGGGGCTGAACCTGCTGCTGCCGGTGCTGCCACTGCACGGTCCGCGCACGGTCGGACGCCGCAGCGGCGACGGCTTCCTGGCCGGAGAGGCGATCGACACGATCCATGCCGAGGCCCAGGCGATGTGGGACATGCGCCGCCTGCTCTCCTGGGCTCGCGCCCAGGGTGCGCCCGCGATCGGCGTCTACGGGCTGTCGCTCGGCGGCTACAACGCGGCGCTGCTCTCCTGCCTGGACGACCAGCTGGCGTGCGCGATCGCCGGGATCCCGGCCACGGACTTCTCGCGGCTGTACTTCCGGCACGGGCCGGCGCTGCAGCTGCTCGAGGCCGAGCTCAGCGGCATCGAGGAGGAGCACATGGCGGAGATCACCCGGGTGGTATCGCCGCTGACGCTGGAGCCGCGGGTCCCCCACGACCGCCGCTACCTGTTCGCGGCGATCGCGGACCGGCTGGTGCCGGCCGATCAGGTGCGCGATCTCTGGCGGCACTGGGGTGAGCCGCGCATCGAGTGGTACCAGGGCGGGCACATCACGTTCCCGCGCCACCCCCGCGTGCGCCGCCTGATCGACGACGCACTGCGCGAGTCCGGACTGGCGTGACCCCGGGGCCGGGGCAGCCCTCGCGCGGCCAGCCACCGGCCGAGGGGCTGCGTCCGCGCAGCTACCGCGTCGTCCGGGCGATCTCCTGCTTGCGCCGGTGGACGTAGCTCCGCAGCGCTTCTTCGATCGCCGGGTCGATCGCCGGCTGCTGGTAGCCGCTCAGCAGCTTCTTCCAGATCGCGTTGGCGCGCACGGCGGCGTCCCGGCTGCCGGATTCCTGCCAGTTCTCGAAGTTCTGCCGATCCGAGACGAGCGGCTCGTAGAAGGCGGTCTCGTACCGCGCGAGCGTATGCGCCGTTCCGAAGTGGTGTCCACCCGGAGGCACTTCGGCGATGGCGTCCAGCGCCAGCTCGTTCGCGTCGACGACGATCGGCTTCAGCATCTCCACGATCATCTGAAGCATCTCGGCGTCGATGATCAGCTTTTCGAAAGAGGCGCTGAGCCCGCCCTCGAGCCAGCCCGCCGCGTGGTTCACCAGGTGGGCGTGCCCCATGATCGCGCCCCACAGCGACATCTCGCTCTCGTAGGCGGCCTGCGCATCGACGCAGTTGGAGCTGGTGGTGCTGCTGGAGCGGAACGGGATGCCGAGACGGCGCGCGATCTGACCGCTGGCGAGCGCCATCTTCGTGTATTCCGGAGTTCCGAGGGCGGGGGCACCACTTCGCATGTCGACATTGGAGGCGAACGCGCCATACATCACCGGCGCACCGGGCCGGACGACCTGAGCCAGGGTGACCACGGCGAGGACCTCCGCGGTCTGCTGCGCGAGAGTGCCGGCGAGCGTGGCGGGGCTCATCGAGCCGGCCAGGGTAAAGGGCGTGATGCAGGTCACCTGCAGCGCGGCTGCGAGCTCGAGCACGGCTTCGCTCATCGGCACGTCGAGCTGCATGGGCGAATTGGTGTTGATGATCGCGAGCACGGCCGGTTCGCGGGCGAGCTCCTCGCGGGAGATGCCGAGTGCGATGCTCGTCATCTCCAGGCAATCGATGGTCCTGGCCCGGCCGAGCGCATAGGCCTGCGCATTCTTGTCCAGCAGGGTCAGCTGCGCGAGATAGAGATCCAGGTGGCGCGACTCCGGCGGCAGGTCCATCGCCTCGAAGCAGCCTCCGCCTTCCTGGTGGATGATGTCGAGGCTCTGGATCAGGCGCAGATAGTCGCACTGCTCCTGGTAGGTTCCGGTACGGCGCCCCCTGTCCAGATCGCTGACGAACGCGGGTCCGCCGACCGAGCTGAACACGACGTCGTTGCCGCCGATGGCGAGATCGCGGGCGGGGTTGCGAGCCCTCAATCGGAACGAGGCTGGAGCGAGCGCGAGCTTCTCGAGCACCAGCCCGCGCTCCAGCCGCAGCATCCGGTCTGCCCCCGTCTCGGCGGCGCCGACCTCCCGCAGCAATCGCCGGCTCTCGTCCTCCAGGAAGCGAAAGCCCTGGGTCTCGAGGATCGTGAGCGCCGCATCCAGGATGCTCTCGACCTGGTCGGCGCTGAGGATCTCGATGGGTGCAAGGCGGTTCTGCACCCGCTGCCATGGCAGCTGGCGGATCAGCGAGGCGTCGCGTCGTTGACGATGTCTCGCCCTGGCCATGACCCGGCTCCGCTGGGCTCGGGCCGTCGGATTCCCATCCGCGAGCGCGGGCTGCGCGCGCCGCGGCGTGAGCCGCGCGATGAGTCGTCGCCGGCGACCTCGAGAGAGTGCTTCAATAGCCGATCGGATCGTCGCCGGACAGCGCCGGGTGGCTCGGACGTCTCCGCCAGCCGGATCGGACCCCCCCCGCGCGCGTCAGCGGTCGAGCGACGCCCCGGTGACGCCCAGACCCGGCTCCGAGGTGAGCTCGAGGCAGCCGTCCACGATGCGAAAGCCGCCGCGGGCCAGATCGCTCGCGAGATCGAAGGAGCCGTCGAGGTCGAGGTAGCGGGTGGCCGACGACGCGTAGGCGACGTGCAGGGCCGCCGCGATGGAGATGACGCTCTCGTCGTTGCAGCCCCACATCAGGTCGACGCGGCCCGCCGCGGCCGTGGCGGCGATCTCGAGCGCAGGCGTCGGACCGCCGCACTTCATCAGCTTCACGACGAAGGTTCCGACCGCGGCCGGGGGGCCGGCCAGGCGCCGCGCATCGGCCGGCCCTTGCAGGCTCTCGTCCACGGCAATGCGCCGGCGCAGCACGGCGGGCAGCGCGAGCAGCGCCGCATCCTGTGAGGCGGGCAGGGGTTGCTCGACGAACTCCAGATCGAGGGACGCGGTGGCTGCGAAGAAGCGCCGCGTCTGCTCCACGTCGTAGCCCTGGTTGGCGTCCACGCGCAGCGCCACGGATGCGCCCTGGGCCTCGCGCAGCCGCGCCAGACGCTCGATGTCCGCCTCGAGGTCCTTGCCGATCTTGACCTTGAGGCAACGGAAGCCCCTTGCGACGTACTCGCCCGCGGCCGCGAGCGTCCCTTCGAGGGATTGGATGCCCAGGGTGACCGAGGTCGGCAATCGCGCGTGGACGCGTCCCAGCAGGTCGACGATCGGCCGACCCGCGTGCCTGGCTGCGAGGTCGTGGCAGGCCATGTCGAGTGCCGCGCGGGCCGCCGGTGCGTCGGAGAGCGCGTCCGCCAGTGCGGCCGATAGCGCGGCGGTATCCCGCGGGTCACAGCCCGACAGGCGCTCGGCCCCGCGCGCGAGCGCCTGCTCGCAGGCGGTCACGGATTCGCCCGTGACGTCCTCGGCGGGAGAGGCCGAGCCCCAGCCCTCGAGCCCGTCGTCGCTGCGCAGCTGCACGTAGCTGATGTCGACGCTGTCGGTGACCTGGGACGCGATCTCGTAGGGCTGCGTCAGCGGGGTGTGGACCGTACGCCACTCGACGCGTTCGATCTTCACGCTCGCGTCCGGAGCACGCGCTCGACGATGCGATCCACGAGACCCTCCAGGCTGCTGCTCAGCGGCAGGAAGGTCGGCAGCCCGGTCTCCCGCTCGATCGCGCTGCGATGCCGGGCGAGCGCCTGCTCGTCGAGCCACTGCGCATTCAGGGCGATCGCAAGCGTCTCCGCGCCGTACAGCCGGATCAGCTCGAGCTCTTCCGAGAGCGGCGGCATCGGCCAGCCGCCGCCGGGCAGCTCTTCGCTGCCGTCGAAGATCTCGCGCGCGGGTGCGTGCACCAGTACCACGTAGCGCGCCCCCGCGCTCAGCAGGAACTCGGCGCCGCACGGTCCGCTCGGATTGCGCAGCGACGACTGACCCTCGAGCAGGATCACCTGGGGATGCGTCGCCGCCGCGCACTCGAGCACGGCGCGCTCGAGCTCGCCGGCGACGAAGTCGTTGGGGGTCGCGTCGAAGAGGAAGCCGTGCTCGTAGCCCTGGAGCCAGCCGGTCTGTCCCGTGTAGACCAGCTCGGCTCCGACGCCCCGCCCCCGCAGCGCTTCGAGCAGCAGGCCCGCCGTCGTGCGCTTGCCGAGCGCGCAATCCGTTCCGAGCAGCGCGATGCGGGGAACCTCGAGCTCCCGGATCCGCCCGGTCCAGAACCGGAGATGCTCGAGAGGCCGCGGGCGGCGGATGTCGACGATCTCCGCGCCGGACGCCCGGCAGCGGGCGACCAGCTCCGGATCGTCGGCCAGCAGCTGGTGCAGGCCATTGACGAGCTGCAGACCCAGGTCGGCGGCCTGCAACAGCTCTCCGCGCAGCTCCGTTGGCAGCACCCCGCCCTCGGTGGCCACGCCGATCACGCAGGCCACGGGCGCGGGTGTGGCCCGGGCGGCTGCCTCGGCCAGGGATGCGAAGATCGGGATCGCGCGGTGGCGACCATCGAGCAGCTCGCCGGCGTCCGCGCCGGCACAGCTCGGGTCCACCACGCCCACCACCCGGAAGCGCCGCGAGCCGCGCACCAGCCCGTGGGCGGTCTTCGCCCAGCTGTCCCGGAAGTGGCCGTTCGCGAGCACCACGGCCGGCAGCGGGACCGCGGGCGCGATCTGCCCGGAGCCCGCTCCCCGCGCACTTCCGTCCCGGGCATCGGCCAAGCCAGACCCTTCTTCCGCGCCGCTGTGCCTGCGGGTCCCGCGGACCCGGCCCCGACGCGCGGGCCCATCCCGCTCGGAAGCCGCTTGCGTGATCCTCGCCGACCGCGGCGCAGCGCCGCACCGATCCGGCAGGCGCTCGAGCGGAAGACGATGACACACGCGTTCCGGCGCGGCTAGGAGGTGGACCCTCGTGCCGCTCGCGCTGCCTGCCCGACCTCGGAGGGATCACGCACCCGCTTCGAAGCAGGGCCGGATGCGGTAGACGCGGACCGGACGCGCGTGGCCCCTGAAGCGGGTCGAACCGAGGTCTTCGCAGGCGAGCCCTCCGCCCAGACGGCGGAAGGTGGCCTCCCCGAGCGTGATCGCGTCCGGCTCCCCGATTTCCTCGATTCTCGCCGCGACGTTCACAGCATCTCCCACCACGGCGTACTTGAGTCGGGTCGGCGGCCCGATGCTGCCCGCCACCACCTGGCCGCTGTTGATCGCGACGCGCACGTGCACCGGAGGCCGTTCCGGAGTCGATGGCGCGCCGAGTTGCCGCAGCAGCTCGATTCCCGCCCGGACGGCCCGCTCGGCGTGATCCGCCTGGCGTACGGGCGCGCCGAAGATCGCCATGACCGAATCGCCGATGAACTCGTTCACGGTGCCGCCGTACTCGAAGACGACGCGAGTCGCGACGGCGTAGTACTCGTTGAGCAGATCGGCAACCGCAGCGGGCGAAAGGCTCTCCGCCAGCGCGGTGAAGTCCTTGAGGTCGGCGAAGAGGATCGTGACATCGCATTCCTCGAGCCCGACGTTGGGAGCGCCGTCCCGTTTCGCGGGTGCCAGGATCGCGTCGACGACGTCTGGCGAGTGGTAGCGTTCCAGCTGGGAGCGAGCCACGCGTTCCTCCGCGAGCTCCGTGTAGAGGGCATCCTGCTTCAGTCGGATCGCGATGAGGTTTCCGATCGCGTTCAGCAGGACCAGGTCGTCGAGCGTGAATGCGTACGACCTCAAGCGGCTGTCCAGGTAGACGATGCCCAGGATGTCCCCGTCGTCCCAGAGCGGCGCGCACAGCGCGCTGCGGATCTGGGAGATGCGCACCGAAGGACGCTCCTTGAAGCGCGGGTCGTAGAGGGCATCCGATGTCAGGAGGCCGACGTGACCCGAGACGACCTGTTGAACCATGCTGCTCGGGATGTGCAGCTCTTCGGCTCCGAGCCGGCGGCCCGCGCGATCCCGCAGCAATCGCGGGCGCAGCTCGCGGGTCTCCGGGTCCCGGAGCAGAAGGGCTCCCCTCTCCGCGTTGACACAGTCGAAGACCAGCGAGAGCGCGAACTCGTTCAGGTCTTCGAGCGTGCTCGCGGCGAGCACTTCCTTGCCGATCCGATAGAGCAGGGAGAAGGGCTCCTCGGGGGCCCATCCCTGCCGATGCGAGTCAGCGCCGGCCTCTGACGACCTGGAGAACTCCGCGGCGGGGACCCGATGCTCCTCGAACAGGGACGGGATCCACTCGTCGTCTTCCGCGGCGCGGTAGACCAGAAGCGTGTTCCCGAGACGGATCTCGTCGCCCGAGCGGAGGGTCTGCTCCCGGCACTGCTCGCCGTTCACGTAGGTCTCGCCGGAGGCGCCGAGGTCGCGCAGGGCGTAGTCTGGCCCCCTGCGCACCAGCTCTGCGTGGTGCCCGGCGGTGTGAGGATCGTCGCACTGCAGGTCGTTGTCCGGGGCCCGGCCGATGCGGAAGACGTCCCCTTTTACGCGCACCGTCCTGCGAGCCCGTCCCGGGCTCCGAAGCGTCAGATCCGCCATCCGTGGTCCCTCCCGAGCCCGGCTCACGCCTCCCGGCAGCTTCTCACGCCTTCGATGCTCTCGTCGTGTTGGTAGTGACCGACGAGGTCGGCGGCCTCGCTGATGGCGATCGCCTCCAGGAAGCGCCGTCTCGCCTGCTGCGGATCGCCCAGGTCGAGCAGGATCCGGCCGAGGGCGTTGAGACCGGCGATGCGCAGGGGATGATCCGCGCCGAGGCGCGCCTCGGTCACGCGGAGGCCCAGCTCGCACTCGTTCTGCGCCTGATCGAGCTCCCCGATCTCCCGCAGGAGCAACGCCGAGGCGACCCGGGATTGGCTTTCGGAGCGCGTCCGGTCCCCGCACACCAGCGCGTTCCTCTCCAGCGCATGATCGAGCATCCGACGCGCGCCCGCGAAGTCACCGAGGAGCCGGAGCACGTTGCCGAGCTCGCTCCGGGAGATGGCGATGTCCTCGTGCAGGTGACTCATGGAGCGCTGGGCGTGGGTCAATGCGGCTTCCAGCGGGCGACGTGCTTCCTCGTAGTCGCCCTTTCGACTCAGGATCGCACCCCTCAGGCTCATGCTGATGCAGCTGAAGGGATGATCCGGTCCCCAGGCGCGCTCTCCGAGCATCAGCGCGCGGTCGGCGCATGCGAGCGCACGGTCGAGCTCTCCGAGATCGAGCAGGATCTGGGCGAGGTTGTTCCAGGTTCCACCCATCAGCGGATGCAGCGCATCTCGCTCCGCGCCGAGCAGCGCGAGAGCCCGCTCCGTGCGGACTCGAGCCTCGGGTACCCGATTCAGGCTCCAAAGGGCGCGTCCCATCACGCTGAGACTCATGGCCGTCACGGGGTGATCGGCGCCCAGGGAGCCGCGCAGGATCTCGAGCGAGCGCTCGGCGGCGGACAGGGACGCCGCGGATTCGCCCAGCGTGCGCAGCACCCAGGACAGGGCGAGCAGGCTCTGCGCCACCCACGGATGTGTCGCGCCCCGCAGGTCCTCGAAGATCCGGGCGGAGCGCTCGATGTGTTCGCGAGCGGCGTCCGGCCGACCGAGCGCGTAGTGCACCATTCCCAGCTCCCAGAGCAACACGGCGATCTGGTCCCGGTCGGCTGGCTTCGCGCTCTCGAAGATCTCCAGGGCGCGTTCCATCTGGACGCAGGCACCCGCGGAGTCTCCTCTCACACTGCGATGGAGCCCCGTGCGCTGAAGCAAGCGCGCGGCAGGTTCGGGACAACCGGTGTAGGGATCTGCGTGGGACAGGGCCGTCAGCGCGTGGGGCAGCAGCCGGCCGGATTCCGGCTGGTAGGCACCGACCAGCGTCCCGTGCGGGTAGGCCGCCTCCACGACCCGGAGGGCGGCAGCGCTCCAGACCTCGCGCTCCGCATCCGTCATGCGCGCTCGGTTCGCGAGCTGCACCAGGCGATGCACCGACAAGCTATCGGGCTCCGCGTGCACCAGCGAATAGCGGCGCAGTGCAGCCACGGCCGCGTCGAAGTACAGCTCGTCCGCGACGGCCGTTCGCAGCCTCTCCGGAAGCTGCTCGGCCCCCTGCCGGAAGAGCTCCCGTGGGATGTCCTCGGGGGCGAGGTAGGTGCAGAGACCGAGGAGGTCCGAAGCCTGGGGCGACTCGTGTGCGAGCTGCCGGAAGGAGAGCTCCCAGGTCGTCCGCAGGCTTCTCGTCCGATCCGTGCCGGGAAGCGCCTCGAGCAACACCCTCTGTCGTTGGTCGCGCAGCAGAGGGAGATACTTCGAGATCGAGCGGCCGGTGGCCTCCATGTAGGCCGCCGCCTCTTCGAGAGCGAGCGGCAAACACCCGAGCTCCTCGCAGAGCTCGGCAGCGGCCCGCGGGTCTGCTTCCCCGGTCCGCCGCAGCAGGAACTCGGCGGCCTCGCCGGGATCCAGAACCCCGACCTCCAGACTCGCCGCAAGGCCGCGCCAGCTCGTCTGGCGAGAGGTGACCAGGATGTTGCCAGCGTGGGATCTCGGGAGATAGGGCCGCAGCGCGTCCGGGTTCGGCGCGTTGTCGAAGACGAGGAGCCAGCGATCGTTTCGCTCCAGCCACGATCGAACGGCCTCGGCTCTCTGACGCAGGTCGGGCGTCTCGGAGAAGCCCAGCGGCGCGCCGATGGCGGAGTAGTCCGTCGCCAGGCTCTCGGGAGTTTCGGACCGGATCCACGCCACCGTGCGGTACCGGTCGGCACTGCGGTAGGCGTATTCCAACGCCAGCTGCGTCTTGCCGACCCCGCCCAATCCGTAGAGAGCCACCACGGAGTTCGGTCGCGCCGAATCCAGCAGATCCGCGAGCTCTCGGAGCAGACCCTCGCGGCCCGCGAAGTTCGGGTTGCGTCCCCGGGGAACCAGCCAGACCGGACTCATCTCCGACACCGACGCGCGGGACGCCCCGGCCGATTTCCCCGATCGTTGCGGTGCGCAGGCCCGGGACTCCCCGGCGATCGCCTCCCGCGAGGGAAGCTCCTCGCGAGCGCACCTCTCCATCGCAGCCAGGATCTCGGCTGCGGACGTGCAGCGCTTCCCGACGTCCTTCTCGGTGGCGAGGCCCAGCACCCTGCCGAGCTCGCAATCCTTCAGCGCGGGCGGGATCGGCACCGGGTCGGGGCTGAGATGGCCGTGGATGATTTCATGGGGAGTCGTGCCGAGGATGGGCCGCCCGATCAGGCATTCGATGAAGATGAGGCCCCACGCGTACAGATCCGAACGCAGCGTCGGCGGCTCGCTGCGAAGCTGTTCGGGGGCCGAATAGCAGGGAGTGCCGAGATATTCTCCGTGCTGTGTCAGCCGCCGCAGATTCCAGATCTGCGGACCCGCCGCGAGCGTCCCGAGCCCGAAGTCGAGGACGAGGGCGTTGCGGCGGGCCCCCGTCGAGCTGATCATGATGTTTCCGGGCTTCAGATCCCTGTGGATGATGCCCTTCGCGTGTGCGGAGCTGACCGCGTCGATCACCTGGGTCATGAAGTGGACGGCCTCGGCGGGGTCGAGGGCGCCTTCCGCGGCCAGCAGGTCCGCCAGGTTCCAGCCCGGAACGAAGGTGAAGACGGCGTAGAGCTGCCCGTCGCGGGTCTCGCCCGAGTCGATCAACGGGACGATGTTGGGATGATGGAGCTCGGCGCACAGCCGCGTCTCACGCCGGAAGCGATCGAGCTCGTCCTCGAGTTCAGGCCCGTCGCAGGCCTGGGGGCGGAGAACCTTGATCGCGACATCCTGGCCGGTCGTCTTCTGGACCGCCCTGAATACCTTGGCGAAGCCGCCGGAAGCGATCGGCTCGCGGAGCGTATAGCGCTCGCCAAGCCCCGGATCGCCCGCTGTCGCGAGATCGTGTCGGGTCAGGCCAGCCACGGTCAGCGGCCCCCTTCCACTCGGGATGGGTGCGAAGAGCCGATCGCGGCCACGCTGCATCCCGCGCGGACCGGAGGCGCCCTGCGGGCTTGACCTGACCGCTGCTCTTCGGGTTAAGTAGCTGGAAGATACGACGAAGCGGGCCGCGGTGCGAAGGAAGCGGAGAGGTACGGATCATGGATCCGGATCTGGCTGCTGCTGTCGATTGGGCTTCGAGATCGGAGCCCGAGACCTTCTGGACCAGGCTCTTCATGCTGGCGTGCTATGCGGCGGCCGGCGTCTGCCTCTATCGCAGCATCCGAGAGGGCTGCCGGACGAGCCTGAAGTGCGCCCTGGGCCAGGTCTGCGTCTTCGCGGGCTTCGCCGTTGCGTTCTGGTTCGTCGAGTCATGGGCGCATCACCGCACCGGCTTCTATCTGTACTCGGCGACCTTCGCAGATGGGGTATCGCGCATTCCATTCGAACGCGTGGTCGCGCCCGGCGTCGTGAACGAGTGCACGCAGCTGGTAGCTCGGCTGGGAGAGGCGCTCGATGCGACGAGGATTCCGCTCAGCATCGTTCTGATGGAGGCCTCCCTCACGTATTCGGCGATGTGGACCGCCCGCCTGCTCGGCGCCAACCTCGTGGTCCAGCCGCTCGTCGCCGCCCTGGTGATGCTCGACATCGATCTCCTGCTCGATCCGGTCCTGGCGACGGCGCACGACTGCAGCAGTGGAGCGCCGCTGCCGACGAGCGGCTTCGGACTGGGCTTCTGGCGTTGGTACGTCGACCCCCGCCACACGGAGGCGGCGCAATTCTTCGGAATCCCGGTCTTCAACTACGCGGCGTGGTTTGCAGCGCCCTTGCTCCTCGTGGCCGCAACCAACCTCGCGGGCCCGTTCGTCAGAGGCTGGCTCCTGCCCTGGTGGCGCAAGGAGGTCTCGAAGGGCACCCCGTCCGGTTGGGAGGGCCTGACGTTGCTCGCGATGGCTGGCGCCGTCGCGTGCATGTTCATGATCACTCCCGACACGCTGAGCCGTGCGCAGCAATGGGCGATCCTGGCAGCGCTCGTCGCGCTTTCGCTGGCCCTGGTCTTCGCTCGACCGGGCCGTTACCAGTTCGGCCATCGCCACGATCCCATGCTCACCTTCCCCGTGATCGTCGGGCTTCTCATTCCGACCGTGCCCTTCGTCAGCGAGGGGTTCTTCGTCGAGGAGTCGGAGCTGATCCCGGTGGCCGTCCTCGGCATCGCGTTTGGCTCGTTCCTGATCTGGCTGCCCTATCGAGGTGCGATGCGAGGATTCTGCAAGCGCATGATGGACGTCGATCGCTTCGTTCGCCTGCACTATTTCGGCTTCACCGCGATGTTGGTTCTGCTGGGCGCCGCAACGGTCAGGTCGGATCCCGACCAGTGGCTGATCGGAGGTCTCCTGCTGGTCGCGGTGTGCTTCCACGTTCACGGCTACCTGCTCAACGACGTCATCGACCTGGAGCTCGACAGGAAGCAGCCGCTGAGACGCAACGACCCGCTCGTTCGTGGCGCCGTGTCGCGGGAGGCGGCACTCGCCCTCGCTCTGGTCCAGATCCCGCTGGCAGCCCTGATCACGTTCCACATGCAGGCGAGTCCCCGGGCCTGGGCCGCGTTGGGAACGGCGTTCACGCTGAGCATCGTGTACGACAAGTGGGGGAAGAAGTGCCGGGTGCCTCCGCTCACGGATCTGGTCCAGGCGTTGGCGTGGGGAGCGCTGGTGGTCTACGCGGCGCTGATCGCGAACCCGGATACTGAACTTCTCGACCTTCGCGAGCGCACTCTTCCCCTGCTCGCGTTCGGCGTCGGTTTCATCCTGCTCATCAATGGGATTCACGGGGGTCTTCGAGATCTCCGGACCGATCTCGCGTACGGGCGCAAGACGACGGCGATCTTTCTCGGTGGGCAGCCGGCATGGGAGGGTTCCGGGTCGCCGGCCGAGAGCTCCCGTCGGATCGCCATCTTCGCGTTTGCGGTACAGACCGCGATGTTCCTGCCGAGCTTCGAATTCCTGCTGCGCGACGGGGGGGCCTTCGATGCGATCTGGCACGGCTTCGCCTGGGCGGGGATGAGCGGTCTCTTCGTCGTCAGCTCCTGGATCCTCTGGCGTGTGGTGAAGCCGCTGGAGCCGAAACGCGGCTGGTGGATCAGCACGCACATCTTCGTGCTGTTGCTGGGCCCCCTCGTCCTGTACCTCGCGTCGGAAGTTCCGAGTCTGGCGTTCAAGATCGTCGTCCTCTTCGTCTTCTTCGTCCCCTTGGCGCTACAGGTGGGCGTGCTGGAGCGCGTGATCGTCTGGATCGATCGCGAGCGGGCCGGTACCCGGGAACGCGAACCCGTGCCCCAGCCGCCGCTGCGGACCCCGCCCCCCGGCCCCTGGCCGCCCGGGCCGTTCCAGGCGCCATAGGGGCGCCCCGGATCGCGAGCTGCACGACCTGGGCGAAGCCGCCTGCGGAGGGATTGCGGGCGAGCGTCAGTAGACCAGCTGCACCCAGCGCCTGCCGGCCATCAGCTCCGCCTTGCGACGACTCCACTTCTCGGCAGAGCCGGCGAGCGTTGCGAAGACGGCGTCGAGCTCGCCGAGCATCTTCTCGAGCCCGGCCACGTAGACGTAGGTCTTCGCGTCGGAGAGCATCGCCCAGAGCTCCTCGCCGCGTTCCTGCAGCGCCGTATCCCAGGCGATCGCGTCGCTCCAGCCGGGCCGCGCCGAGAGCGCCTTGAACGCCTGAAAGGTCTCTTCGTCGTAGTACTGCGAGAAGTCGTTCTTCTCGTCGTTCATGTACAGCATCTCGAGGCCGCTCTGCGCGCCGTAGAACAGCCAGACGTGGCCGCAGAAATCCGGAACGTCGCGATAGAGGTGCTTGACGAAGGCCCGAAACGGCGCGATGCCGGTACCGCTGCCGATCAGGATGAGGTTGGCATCGCGCTCCTCGGGCACCTCGAAGACGATGCCGAAGGGTCCGGTCATCAGGATCGAGTCACCCGGGGAGAGGTCGCACAGGTAGTTCGAGGCGACGCCCGCGAACTCCTCGCCGCTGTAGGTGTCGATGTACTTGCAGCGCCGCACGGCAATCTTGATGCGCGGCCGACCGGACTCCGACCGCTCGGGGAGATCGGCCACGCTGTACAGGCGGAAGTGGTGTTGCTTGCCGAATTCCGGCGCTCCGGGAACCACGACGCCGATGCTCTGGCCGATCTGGAAGGGAAAATCGGGACGCCCCACGTCGAGCACCAGCTCGCGAACCTCGACGGGGGATCCCTCCGGAGTGATCCGGTCGCTGGAAACGACCACGGCCTGATAGCGATTCTCGCTGTCGAAGTCCGCGAGGTGTCTGATGGCTTCGCTCATGTGCACTCCTCATCGGTCGCCGCACACGCCCCTACCAGCCTGGTGCAGGCGTCCGTTCGATCACATCCATCGCAGCCCACCCGTTCCGCCAGCACGTCCGGATCGTCGAAGACGCGAGGAAACGTCCTCCGCCATGCGGTCTGGACCCAGACCCAGAACAGCAGAACGATCGCGATGCCGATCAGACCAGTCGCGTAGGACGCGAGCATCCGGCTCATCCTCCCAGCCCGGCGAACCCCATGAAGCTGATCGACAGGATACCGGCCAGCATCAGCGACAGCGCGGTGCCCTTGACCACGTCGGGAGTGTTCGCCAGCTCGAGCTTCTCGCGCAGCCCCGCCATCAGGGCCAGCGCCAGGGTGAAGCCGGTGCCCGCTCCGAGTGCGTAGACGATGCACTGGGCGAAGCCGTAGCCCTTGTTGGTCTGGAACAGCGCCAGTCCGAGGATGGCGCAATTCGTGGTGATCAGCGGCAAGAAGATGCCGAGGGCGCGGAACAGCGTCGGGCTGACCTTCTTGATGAACATCTCCACCAGCTGCACCGTCGAGGCGATCACGGCGATGAAGGAGATGAGGCGCAGGTACGGGGCGTCCAGGGCGGCCAGGCCCAGGTTGATTCCGTAGGCGCAGATCGAGCTGACCAGCATCACGAAGGTCACGGCGCCGCCCATGCGCGTGGCGGTGGCCAGCTTGCCCGAGACGCCCAGGAAGGGGCAGATGCCGAGGAAGTAGGCCAGCACGAAGTTGTTGATCAGGCAGGCATTCACGAACACCGACCAGAGCGGATCGCCGCTCATCGCAGGGCCTCCGCGGCGAGGGTGGCGCGCCGCTCCCGCCGTTCGGCCAGGGCGTTGAACAGCAGCAGCCAGCCGGCCAGGGTGAAGAAGCCGCCGCTCGGCAGGATCATCACCACCCAGGGCTGGAAGGCGTCGTGGAAGAGCGGCAGCCCGAAGAGCGTGCCCCCGCCCAGGATCTCGCGCACGGCTCCGAGGCTCAGCAGGGCGGTGGTGAAGCCCAGGCCCATGCCCAGAGCATCCAGCGCGCTCCGGCCCACCGTGTTCTTCGAGGCGAAGGCCTCCGCCCGACCGAGGATCAGGCAGTTGACCACGATCAACGAGATGAAGGCCCCCAGCGCCCGGTGCAGGTCCAGGCTGATGGCCTGGATCACGTAGTCCACGATCGTCACGAAGGTGGCGATGATGAGGATGTACGTCGCGATCCTCACCTCCCTGGGCACGAAGCGGCGCAGGGAAGAGATCACCACGTTCGACATCAGCAGCACGAACAGCGTGGCCAGGCCCATCGCGAGTGCGTTGCGCGCCGTGTTCGATACGGCGAGCGCCGGGCACATGCCCAGCACCTGCACGAACACCGGGTTGTCCCGCCAGAGACCCTTGATGAACTCGTCGGTGCCCGGCGTGTCTTCGTGGCTGGGAAGTCCGGCCATCGGGCTACTCCGCGATCCGGAAGTCGTCGAGGTTACGGCGGATCCGAGGGATCCACCAAGACGTGCTCTGGCTCAGGATGTCGGCGATCGCCGCGGAGGAGATGGTGGCGCCGGTGATCCCGTCCACCTGCCAGGGGTGCTCCCTGGTGCCGTGCTTCACGGCCTCGATCGGGTGCAGGAGCCGCGTCAGGTCGTCGGAGAGCGAGACGTCGAGCCGCTCGAAGTTCGCGAGGAACGCCGGATCCGTCTCGATCTTGTCGCCCAGTCCCGGGGTCTCGCGGCTCTCCAGCACGCGGATGCCGATCACCGCCTGCTCCGCGAAGGAGTAGCCGTAGAGCAGCCGGATCACGTCCTGATACCCCATGCCGTGTGCTTCGAGCGCCAGGCCCACGAGCTGTCGGTCCGCGTCGTAGCCGGCATACGCGAGCGGCGCGCCGTCCGGCTTCCCTTCCAGGATCTCGAAGCGATCCTCCCCGACCAGGCGGAACGTCGCGCTCGAGCGGGCCCCGGGCAGCACCTGGAAGATCGCGCGTTGCAACGCCTCCGCCTGGTTTCGCTCGATCACCGGGCGCGTGAGCTCGAACACGCTGACGATCAACAGGCCGCAGAGCAGGCCGATGCCCACCAGTGCGCGGTACATGGGCCACGCGCTGGTCGGGGGCGCCGACGCGGACATCCCGTTCACGACCCCGGCTCCCGGCTCCGGGTGCCGTAGACGCGGGGCTGGATCCAACGATCGATGTGCGGGGATACCCCGTTCCCGATCAGGATCGCGTACATCACACCCTCTGACATGCCGCCCCAGACGCGGATCACCACGACCAGCCCACCGATCAGGGCGCCGTAGAGCAGGCAGCCGCTGGAGGTCATCGGCGACGCGACCATGTCGGTCGCCATGAAGACGGCACCGAGCATGAGTCCGCCCGAGAACAGCATGAAGAGGGGCGACGCATAGCTCTGGGGGTCGAGCGCGTGCAGGACGCCGCTGGCTGCAGCGACCACCGCGAAGATGCCGGCGGGGATCCTCCAGTTCATCATGTTGCGGGCGACCAGATAGGCGCCGCCCAGCAGGATCAACAGGCCGCTCGTCTCGCCGGCGGAGCCCCCGACGAAGCCCAGCGCCAGGTCGCCGACTTCGGTGAGCTGCCGCTCGAACTTCCAGAGGGCCAGCGGCGTGGCGCCCGTCAGGCCGTCGTAGAGCGGCTGTGTGAAGGGCGGCGTGAGGGTCGAGCTCGGAAGCGCGCTGAAGCGGTCGGGCGTGAATCCCAGCGTCCAGGTCGTCATCGCGACCGGAAAGGCGGCCTGGAGGAAGGCCCGACCGACGAGCGCCGGGTTGAAGACGTTCAGGCCGAGCCCACCGAAGAGCGCCTTGCCCAGCCCCACACCGAAGAACCCGCCCACGGCCACCATCCACAGCGGCAGGCCGGGGGGCAGCGTCAGGCCGTAGAGCAGGCCGGTGATCGCCACCGACCAGTCGCCGAGGGTCGATGTCCTGCCGCTCATCCTGCAGGCCAGCTGCTCGGTCAGCAGACAGGAGGCCACGGCGGTCGTGAGCGTGGCCAGGGCGGCGAGACCGAAGGCATAGACCGCGAAGAGGGTGGTCGGCAGCAGCGCGGCCACGACGTTGAACATGATCGAGTCGACGCTGTAGCCGCTCAGGATGTGCGGCGACGTGCGGATCTCGAGAGTTCGCCCCGGCCCGGTCACGAGGCCCGCTCCGCCAGCGCCGCCTTGCGCACGGCGGCCTTCGCGGCGCGGAACTCCTGCACCAGCGGGATGTGCGAGGGGCACACGAAGGAGCAGGAGCCGCACTCGAAGCAGTCCATCAGGTGGAAATCCTCGGCCATGCGCGAGTACTCGTGCTTGCCGGCGAGGATGCCCAGCTCCGACGGGTTGAGGAAGACCGGGCAGGCGTCCAGGCAGTAGCCGCAGCGGATGCACGGATAGACCTTGCGGTGCGTGCGCTCGGCCTCGGTATCGGTGAACGCCACCACGCCCGAGGTGCCCTTGGTGATCGGGATGTCCAGCGAGGGGACCGCGGCCCCCATCATCGGACCGCCCAGGAAGACCCGGTTCACGTCCTCGCGAGCGCCGACCTGCTCGAGCAGGAAGCGCAGCGGCGTGCCGATGGGGATCCGGTAGTTGCCCTTGCGCTCGACGGCGGGGCCGCTGATCGTGATCACCCGCTCCTCGATGCCGCGCCCCAGGGGCAACAGCCGCCCGATCTCCGCGGTCGTGGCCACGTTGACGCACAGCGCGTGCGCGTCGAGCGGGAGCTTGCCGGAGGGCACCTCTCTTCCGAGCAACGCCGTGATCAGCAGCTTCTCCGCACCCTGCGGGTACTTGACGCGGAGCAGCTCGACGCTGGCCGGCAGGTCGTCCGGTAGCCCATCGCGCAGGTGAGCGGCGGCGTCGCCCTTGTTGGCCTCGACCGCGAGGATCGCACGCGCTGCACCGCTGACCGCCAGCAGGTAGCGGATGCCCATCAAGACGTCGTCGCGCTGCTCCAGCATCACCCGGTGGTCCGTCGTCAGGTACGGCTCGCACTCGGCGCCGTTGATGATCAGCGTGTCGACGGACCTGCCCTCCGGGAGAGAGAGCTTCACGTGGGTCGGGAACGCGGCACCGCCCAGTCCGACCAGGCCCGCATCCTGGATCGCGGCGAGGATGCGCTCGGGCGTCGCGGTCTCGAGCGGGCAGGGTGTGCCCTGGGACGCCTCCTGGGTCGAGGCGGGATGCGGCTCCAGGAAGATGCCCGGCACCATGCGGCCCGAGATGCTCGGCGTGAGCGCGATCTTGCGCACGACGCCGCTGGCGGAAGCGTGCAACGAAACCGACATGAAGCCGTCGGGGCGCGCAATGCGTTGGCCCCGCACCACGTGCTCCCCCTCCCTCACCTCCGGCACCGAAGGCTTGCCGAGGTGCTGGACGAGGGGCAGGACCAGCAGCGGCGCGAACGGGAACTGGCGGATCGGCGATCCGCTCGTCTCGTCCTTCGACTCCGGGGGATGCACGCCGTGCCGGAAGGTCCTGAGCGAGAGCAGCTTCATCGACGCCTCAGTTGAACTTCTGGCCCCGCGCGATCCACTTGTCGATGTCCTTCGCGCTGCGGTCCTTCGGAAGCCCCGGGTGGATGACCTGCGCGGTGCAGCGCTCGGCCGCCTTGACCAGGTCCTTGTAGGGTCCGGCGTCGGGGTCCTTGATGAAGGCCTTCTTGCTCTCGTTGTAGGCGAACATGCTGGAGTTCAGGTTCACGCACTCGTCGCAGGCGGTGCAGTCGTCGGTGTCGAGCCAGGGCGCCATGTAGTCGCCAGCGGCGCTCCCCGCTCCGGGCGCGACCGGAGCGGCGGCCGGGGCGGCCAGCACCTCGCCGCTGAGCGCGGCGGCGACCTCGCCGGCTCCGCTGCCCCCACCAGCCAGCCGCATCAGGTTCGTCGTGAGGCGGCCCAACAGCTCCTGGCGCACCTGCTCCCCGACGTCCTCCCGGGAGACCTCCGGCTT
>Ga0209536_100004228_pt1 | contig 22718 bp, 21 predicted proteins | sample DeeMarSeWOR28_12_FD_187461 | JGI IMG/M metagenome (GOLD analysis project Ga0209536, IMG submission 187461) | Marine sediment microbial communities from White Oak River estuary, North Carolina - WOR-2-8_12 (SPAdes) (version 2) | ecosystem: Environmental > Aquatic > Marine > Intertidal zone >... | reverse complement strand
TGAGTGAGACCATAGGGTTGTAAATTATGCCGGATCTGGATTTACCGGATAAGGAATTTAACCAACTTTCCAGGGATGAAAAATTCCTTAGGAAAGTGAAAAAGATCGTCGAATCGAACCTGGGAAACGATCAATTCAGCGTGGAATCCCTCGCGCAAGCCATGGCCATGAGCCGGATCCATTTATACCGCCAGCTTCACAGGCTTACCGGGAAAAATACAAGCCAGTACATCCGGGAAATCCGGCTGGAACGAGCCATGGATTTACTCAAGAAAAATGTGGCAAACGTTGCAGAGACCGCCTACCAGGTTGGTTTCGGAAGCCCAGCATATTTCAATAAATGTTTTCATGATTATTATGGTTTTCCTCCCGGTGAAGTGGCAAAGAAATACCTGGATGAACAAATAAATCAGAAGGGGGAAGACATAGATAGGTCACGTCGGATCGTAAAAAAAATCGTCCTTGATCCGTATATCCGCTATATACTTTATATCTTTTTTGGATTTGCAGCTTTAGTCGCAGGAGTAACCTATTTAATCAACATGGATAGGATAACTATGTCCCCTGCATTAACAGTGGATAAAACTGTTGCGGTACTGCCTTTCCGGAATGACAGTCCTGATCCGGAAAATGAATATATCTGTAATAGTATGCAGGAAGAGATTACCAATCAACTCCAGATGATCGGTGATTTAATTGTCAGACCCAGACAATCGATGGAGCAATTCAGGGATACACAAAAAGATATCCCTACCATTGGGCATGAATTGAATGCGGCTTATATTATAGAAGGTTCCGTACAGCCATTTGGAGACTCCCTTCGCCTTTGGATCAAACTGATCGATTCTGAAACCAATAATTATCTCTGGGGAGAACTTTATAACATACCTTTTATATCCAAAGCAGTTTTTAACCTGCAGGCCAGGATTACAAAAAAGGTTGCAGCCTCCCTTGGAGCGGCCATTACACCGGAAGAGGAAAAAAGGATCGTTTCACGGAAGGCAGTTCTTCTCGAAGCTTTACGATTACACATGAGAGGGAGACAGGAAATATCTAATTTCTGGGAAGGCCTGGGCCGTCAACATGCAGATGCAGCGATGGATCTGTATAATCAGGCACTGGCGATCGAGCCGGAGTTTGCCTGTGCCCTCGCATCAAAAGGAGAGGTCTTTTTTCATCGAGACAGAAACTTTGATTCCACGATCTACTATTGCAATAAAGCCATCCAACTTGACCCGGAGGAGGGTTATGGATATTGGGTGCTGGCATCCTGTTATCAGGAAATGGATATATTTGATCTCTCGATAGAGAATTTTTTAAAGACTATTGAACTGCTACCGAACGTACCAGGACCCCATGCGAAATTAGGCTATCTATATATAACCCATAAACAGGATGTGGAAAAAGGATTGCTCTATCTTAAAAGATCAATTCATCTCGCACCATTCCGTGAACTTGACCATCTTATAGCGAGTATGTGTTATCTTCATATCGGTGATTATGAAAAGGCAAAAGAACATTCGATCAATACAATTATCTACGGAGAAATTCATACCTGTTTGGGCATTTATTATTACTATACGACAGTAATTGCCCAGAATAAAATGAGTCAAGGACTCCTATTTCTTGATTCCATATCAAGTCTTACAAATTGTGAAGATATCTGTAACCGAGGGTATTGGTTTTTAAATGTCAATCTGAAAAATTTTGAACAGGCTGAAAAAAATTATGAACAGTTGGTTGAAACAGGAAATAGGCTCGAGCTTTATGACAGTATATTTCTTGCCTATATGTATAAACACCTGAGGCGGGAAAAGGATTACCAAAAGACCATTGATTTCTGCCGGACAAAGTGTGAAGATCTGTGGAGAAAAAACAAAGAAAATTTTTATTATATCGAAAATCTTATCCCTTTATATGCGATACTGAATGAAAAAGAAAAGATCCTGAAAAGCCTTTCCGAATTGGAAAAAACAGGTTTTCATTTTAATATATTTGACTTTATTGAAATCTCCCCGGTTTTTGAGAATATCAGGGAAAATCCAAAGTTCCAGGCCATCCTCAGGCAAGTCCATGAAAAAAAGGCAGTGGTAAAGGCACAGATCAGGGACATGGAAGAGTAAGGACGGCTGTGAATGATGAATAATGAATGTCGAATATCGAAGAGTGTATATCCTTAAAATAAGTCTATAGATTTATTTAGGACAAGACATTCTACTTCCTTCATTTAATAATGTGCTGGGCAGCAAACCATTGAGTTAAAATGTAGAATGTAAAAAATAGAATACATTGAAGAAATATCTCAAAACAGTCACCCGGTTGCACCCCTTTAGGTTGATAGAGCCGAGCGACTGTTTTTGTATTTTCTTCATTCCTCTGGTTGGGAATCAAAAAATGTTACAGTAACATAAGCCGGAGCGTAATTAGTGAAATTTTCTCCGGTTCCGTCTCTAATGGCGATTATAGCGAATTCGTAAGAGGAGTCGCAGTTGTTTTCTGGGTCGTCGCAGTCGATTATGTCAAGAGTCAAAGTTCTGGATAATGGATCGTAGGCATCGTTAGGATTTGCTTTCCGCATAATGAGCACTTTTGGAAGTCTGTCACTTAAATCCGTGTACATAAAATCAATCCTGTACTCACCACGTTTTTTGGTACTGTACAGGATCCTTATTTCACCTTCATGAGCATTGGCTGGGAAAGGACCACCAAAAGTCAATGTAAAGGGTAAATATTCTTTTACTGAGGTTGAAACATAACCTTCTCCTATAAGATCACCACTGATAACAGCCCATTCGGGATTAGGTGAGGGTTTTCCTGGATTATCAGGCTTTTTAGCATTAGGATTTTGGGCTTCATCCGAAGGGGAATGAAATGCTTCCTTCTGGAATATTTCTTCTTTCTCGCATTGCACAAATAGCAGCATCATGCTGAATATGCACAGGGTTGTCAATAATCTTATAAAATCCATAACTATATAGTTTAAGTGTTTTCGGAGATAGAATTAAAATGGTCACCATTTTTACTCAGCCTAATTGAATTTATTGTAATAATAAATATCGAGATTTTGATAGTGGGTTACGTAGCAGGCTTGTTACTAAAAATTGTAATGTCCGGTCAGAATAAAAAGAAATTACAATTTCGTTACAAAAAATTTAAATTATGTTACATGGTCATATTAAACAGAAATAGTTTTATAATCTCACGCAGGTTTGCTAAACCTGTGCGAAACACTCCCAAATCAGTGCACCTATATTCATGAATCAGAAATTTTTGTGTAATTTTCAGGTTTAATTTATCAACATGGGAAAAAGTTGGGAAGAATACAAACCTGCAGTCAACAAAACAATACTGATACTGATCGCCGGTATTGTGTGGATGCTGGTTGGCCTGATGTTGTCACGGTTGGCCATCGTCTGGTGGCAAAGCTATACGGGATCTTTTTTGATATTATTTATATTTATTGGACTTGTACTGGGAGTTGTAAAGGGGTATTATATTTTTACCCGGGTTGTTAATACAAATATCCAACGCATTGCCCAATTAAATAGGGTGAATTTTATTTTAGCTTTTATTTCAGTTAAAACATACCTGTTGATCATAGGTATGATGATCCTGGGAATATTATTGCGTAATTCCATCATCCCGAAACAATACCTGGCCATTATTTATCTGGGCGTTGGTCTTGCCATGATTATATCAAGCTATCCTTATTTTAAGGTATTGGTCACAGGAAGTTTAGAGAGGGTGCGACAGGTTAATGACTGATTTCACCTAAAAAGTTAATCCGAAAAATTCATGCGTTTTTCATGTTAATCCTTCTACTCTTTAACATGTAAAACATTCTTTACTCATCCCTCAACGATTTAGCTGGGTTAGTGGATGCAGCCTTGATGGATTGATAGCTTACCGTAAGCCATGCAATGATCAAGGCAGTAATTCCGGCACCCAGGTAGATCGGTATACCGGGAATATCCTTATAAGCGAAACCCTGAAGCCAGATCCGGATTCCATACCATGCGATGGGAATGGATATGATAAATGCAATTATTACAAGTTTGCTAAAATCTTTAGAAAGAAGAAAGATGATGTTTCCCATAGTGGCACCCATCACTTTTCGAACGCCAATTTCCTTCGTACGTTGTTCAGTCATAAAAGCTGCCAATGCGAACAATCCCAAACTTGCAATAAGAATTGCCAGGAGTGCAAATGTAGAGAATATTTTGCCTGTTTTTTGTTCCGATTCATACATGTTTCCAAATTCATCGTCCAGAAAAGTATATTGAAATGGTTGTCCGGGTACCATTGTTTTCCATTTTGCCTGGAGTTCATTGATTACATTCGATGTATAGGAAGCGTCATATTTAAAAGATATTAATCCATTACTCTCAGAAAGAACCATACAAAGGGCGCCGATATTTTCTTTCAAAGATTCAAAATGAAAATTTTCAACAACACCGATAATTCGAAAGGTCTGAATTTTACTTTCGTCAATCGAATTATTACTGGAGAAAGCAAAAGTTTGAATTTCCTGACCGATCGGATCTTCGTAACCGAATAATCTGGCGGCCTGTTCGTTAAGGATAATTGCATTGCTGTCGCTTGGAAATTCCTTTGAAAATGCTCTTCCTAAAACCATATTCATATTCAAAGTTGGGATATAATCATAATCTACGCTCCATTTTTGCATATTTACAGTGCTCTCAGGACTTCTATCTCCTTTTTTCCACAAACTTGTATTATTCCTGTTAGAGTTGGAGACAGGTAAAAAACCTGATATCGTACCCATTTCTATATGTTCCAGGGAAACTATTTCATTTTTAAAGGATTCGATCTGATCACCCAGGACAAATGAATCCCGAAGTATTATTACCTGATCTTTTTCAAATCCGAGTTTCTTATTCTGTATATAATTCAATTGATTGTACACTCCTATTGTGCCAATGATAAGTATGATTGATATGGTAAACTGGAATACAACCAGAACACTTCGAATAAAACTACCCTTTGCACCGCTTGCTAATTTCCCTTGTAATATAATGATAGGTTTAAACGAGGATAAAAAAAGGGCCGGATAAATTCCTGCAAGAATCCCAATCAGAAAAGTCCCTGATAAAATGGCCAACCAGAAAGTTGGAACATTGTAAGGGATTTGCAGATTCTTGCCTGATAGATCGTTAAAATAGGGTAATATTGTTTGCGCAAAAAAAATGGCTAATAAAATCGAGATGAAGGTAAATAAAATGGATTCTACCAGAAATTGCCGAATGAGATAGATACGGTAGGATCCCATTACCTTACGAATGCCTACCTCTTTTGCCCTGTCTGCAGATCTCGCAGTGGAAAGATTCATAAAGTTTACGATGGCGAGAATAAGAATAAATAAAGCGATTGCTGAAAATATATACACATATTTAATATCTCCATTTGGTTCAAATTCTACAACCAGGTCAGAATATAAATGGATTTTTTCCAACGGTTGTAAAAATAATTCAGCTTTGGTTCCCTTTTCAAAAAGTTCTTCTACTGTCATTCCCATAAATTGTAAAACCTGGGGTCCGGTGTATTTATAATATAAATTATTCAACTTTTCTTCTACAATTTCCGGATCACTTCCCTGCCTCATCACAAAATAAGTCTGGAAATTATTACTTAGCCACATTTGATTTTTACTTTCTTCAAGGCCTTCCATAGCCAGTAGTATTTTGAAATGAAAATGGCTGTTTTCAGGGATATCTTCAAAAACACCGGTGATTTTACATGTTAAATGGTCATCAAGAATAAGGATCTGATTCAATGGATCCTCACCAGGGAAATATTTTCTGGCAAGGGATTCACTAATGACCAAAGTATTTGGCTCACTGAGCGCGTAATTTACATCACCGGATATAAATGGGATTGTAAAAACATCAAAAATCTCCGGATCTGACCAAATTACACCATTTTCTTTTATACCTTCTTCAGCATCCTGTCGTTTTACAATAAAATCACCCCAGGATCTGAATCTTGTAGCGACTTCAATTTCAGGAATATCATCCATTACCGCCTTTGCCAGAGGTGCTGGTGCTACAGCATACAGGTTATCATTACCTCCAAATTTCAGGTGACTGCCAATCCGGTAAATACGTTTACTTTTTTGATGGAATTTATCGTAGCTGAGTTCATCAATGACAAATATCGTAATCAATAAGACGCAGGCTAGTCCAAAAGAAAGACCGGAAATATTTATAATGGAATAAAATTTTTGCTTTCCTAAATTGCGAATCGCAATCTTGAGATAGTTATTAATCATGTAGAATTTCATAACCATACTTTTTTTCATTATAAGAAAGTAATTTGAGAATAATGGTCTGTAAGATTCTTTTCAATAATTCTTTTTGAGGCATAATACATAATATAGTTATGCAATAGACGCATATTTTTTGCAAGGAGTTACAGATATGGTTAATTTTATTTTTCACTCTTAATTCGATTTTTGTAATTTCATAACCATTATGATCATAGGAATTGATATAGGGGGAACGACGACAGACATAGTTGGATTACTGAATGGTGAATTATTAAATCCATTGACCGTTAAGGCGGATGATCCTGTTACATCTGCTGCCGGGGCTCTGGGTAAGTTTCTGGAAAATAAAAACCTTTCCCTGGATGATGTCCAATTAATTGCTGCAACAGGTGTAGGCGCAGGGAAGATACAGAATCAATTGTTTGGTATTCCAGTTAAGATGGTTGAAGAATTTGATGCAATTGGCACAGCCGGTATATTTTTATCAGGATTAAAGGAAGCAGTTGTTGTAAGCATGGGGACTGGTACCGCGGTTGTTACAGTCAAGGGTGGAAAAATATTTCACTGGGGAGGTAGTGGAGTAGGGGGTGGGACGCTGTTGGGACTTGCCCGTAAGATGTTGAATATTAATACCATTCATACGCTGGTGGAAAAAGCCAAGCGGGGAAAACTGGAACGGGTTGATCTGACAGTAGGGGATATTGCAGGTAGATCTCTTGATAATTTGCCTGCATCGATCACCGCTTCAAATTTTGGAAAGATGTCGGATGAAGCGACGGATGAGGATATTGCATTAGCTATCCTTAACCTTGTTGCACAGACCATTGGGGTCATGGGCATTGCCGCTGCCAGATCGGCTGAGATAAAGGATATCATTCTCACCGGAAAACTATCCGGTATTTCCCAAATGAAAACAATACTTGAGAAAGTGGCAAATCTCTATCAGTCAAAATTTATCATTCCAGATCATGCAGATTTTGCCACGGCCATTGGAGCCGCGATCTTCATGGATCGAATGTCTTAATCAAGCCGGTATTTTGTATCTATACAAGGGAAGATTCCTTCCGGGGATGCTTTCAGAGGACCTTTTCCCAATTTTTTTGCATCCCATTTTTTCATAAAAAGCGGCAGCATACGGATCACTTTGTATAATTATCTGATTGTATCCGGATATTTTTGCCTGAGTGACCGCATGATTGAACAATAATTTTCCCAATCCGGATCCGATATGTAACGGATCTACAAACATAAATGTCATTTCGATGTATTGATGATTAATTTGTTGTAAAATGTAAAAACCTATCAGTTCTTTTTTGTATTCTGCCACGTAAATAGTATGATCACTTAGGTGTTCCTTTGTTACGGTCAATTCTTCAACACAGGAGCGCATAAAGGTGTAATCGTAACCCCAATAGGCTTTTGATTTCATAGCCAGACTGGTTAGTGCATCAATTTCATTTTCGAGAGGTTGCCTGATGACATGTTTATTGTTATTCACCATGATGCTTTATTTTAATAGTAAATTTAAAAACTCCAACGTAATCTCCAGTATAATAGTTTACCAATATCCCCATATTGAGTCTCTTCTTCACCCTGGAAGAACTGTGCAAATAACAGGAGCTCCAGGTTATTTTGCAATGATATGGTAATTCCAGGACCAAAAAAGAAAGACCCATCGAAAGGATTAACAATAGCGGCAAAATTACCATTTACCAGGGGAGTAAACGGATAAGATATTTGTCCGAATAATTCCATTCTGGATGGGGTCAGATTTTTAGCTGTAGTCCCACCCAGGAAAAAACCCTCATCAAACTGAATATTTTCCGTTTTTCCGAGGTTGTTATAAATAAAAGCGATTTGTGCGTATAATTGATTTTTAAATGTGTAGTCACCGGATAATGATGCAACAATTTGATGTTTATCGACGACCGTATCCTCATTTACAAAAAAATAGGTAGCTTCCCCCCTGAATGCACCACCTTTGATATTGCCTGACCACCCTGTACCCAGAACCCAGTTATTTTTTACAAATCCTCCTAAAAACTGAAAATCATAGTTCCATCGATTCATTTTGTATAATCCGGCGAAGGACATATCTTTTAAGGAATCTCCAATTTGATAAATAATTTCGCCATAGGATGTAAAACCGGTATAATATTGAATTTTTACTGCATCGCTACCCGGTCTTTCTTCGTAATCAAAATCAAAATAGGAATACGCATTAAATACATCATTTGGATTCCAGATGAGGTTTTGTGACCAGTTGATTCGCTGTCGACCTACACGAGCCTGAAAATTTCCATCGATGTAATCGACATAAACTCTGTCAATAGTAGTATTCAATAAGTAGCTCTTTCCATCGGTCCAGTTAAATGAAAGATCAAAAAATCCGTTATCCTGTACAATCAGTTCTTTATAATCAGGGATGAATTTTATAAAATCACCATAAAAAAATCGGTTCCTGAATTCGATAGCTCCACTGAATTTTGTCGACGGATACCAATGTAGATTGACTCGATTATGGATCAGGTTGTCAATTAACCAGTCTTCCTTAAAATCATCGTAAAAAATTGTTTGAAGGAATTTCAAATATCCGTTAGCAGTCACCTTTTTGGTGCCTTCCTGGGCAAATGAGCAGAGCGTGATAAAAAGATTGATGAAAAAAATGAAAAAAAATCTTTTACTTAAAAAGGTCATAAAGCCCGACATTACATCTCTTTATTTTGTTTCATCCTTAAGAATCTTTCCGTCTTCAATGGTAATCACTCTTCTGGCTTTTTTTATCACACGGGCATCATGTGTTGAAAAAATAAAAGTAATTTTTTCTTCTCTATTTAATTTTTCCATTATATCGAGCAGATTTTCTGTCGATTTGGAATCAAGGTTAGCTGTTGGCTCATCTGCAAGCACAAATTTTGGTTTTGAAGCCAATGCCCTGGCTACTGCTACACGCTGCTGTTGTCCACCGCTTAATTTTGCCGGACGACTATCAATTCGATCCTCTATACCAACCGCCCTCAGTAAATCGTGCGTTCTTTTCATCCGATCGTTTTTGGACCAGCCTTGTAATTGCATAATAAACTCGACATTTTCTCCCGCAGTCAGAACTGGTATCAGATTATAGGCTTGAAATACAAATCCAATATTGTGGAGTCGAAAATCAATCAATTTTCTTGATCTTAAACTCCAGACATCAATACCATCTACGATTACCTGTCCGTCAGTAGGCCGGTCCAGCCCTCCTACCAGATTCAGGAAAGTAGTCTTTCCAGAGCCAGATGGACCAACGATTGCTGTAAATTCACCCTCTTCTATATTCAGGTCGATACCATTGACTGCTTTTACTTCAATGCCTGTACCGTCATATATTTTATAGAGATTTTTAATTTCAATAACACTCATTTTTAGTTTGTTTTTCAGTTAATAATTTTATTCAATACGCAATGCATCAGCCGGATCATTTTGTAATGCCTTATAAGCCGGATATAAAGAAGCAATAATACCTGTCAGAATCACCATTATCGTTACATTGATTAGCAATGAATATTCCAGACTTGTATAAACGAAAGGATCATAGCCCAGATCCTTGTATACTTCTCCCCAGATAGAAAGATCAATACTGTGGGTTTCAAAATATTTGGAAACTGCGGTACCTAACAAAACACCTACAATTCCTCCGGAAAGTGACAAAAAAATGCTCTCCAGTACCACCATTAAAAATATTCTGAGTTTATTCATGCCAATTGCCATCAGCATGCCTATTTCTTTAACCCGTTCCAAAACCACCATCAACATGGTATTAATAATACCAAACAATAAGGCAAACAGTATGATGACAATAAAAATATACATGTAAAGGTCCATAGCTTCTGTCAGATAGTTCATTTCAGGGCTGAGTTCAGTCCAGGATTCAACGACATACTCCGGTGTGATTGTATGGATCTTCTCCTTTACTACAGGTACTATTTCATTATTTTCAGCCAATACTGCAATTTCATGACCTGCATTGGGAGGCAGGTTCATTAACCTGGAAAGATCAGTATATTTGATAAATACATTCGATTCATCAAAACCATTATTTGCAGTATTGTATATCCCGACAATCCGGAATGCACCATTGACAATATTATTATCTATATCCTGTAGGGTCAGTACTACCTTCGATCCCATCTTGACTCGCAACTTTTCAGCAAGTTTTTGACCAACGACGATGGGATTTTTTCGCTTCTCTTCAAAGTAATTGCCTTCCACCAGCTTTGTATGGATATTGGTAACATTTTTTTCTGCTTTTGGGTGTACCCCGGTAATTTTAACACCAGAAGCTGTTTCTGCCGATGCAACCATCGAGAATATAATAATTCGATTGCTGGCTCCTTTAACTTCAGGGATATTTATAATTTCTTCCGTCAATCGGGCTGCTTCAGGCATAAATTTGGTTATATCATTCGCTTGTCGAAATTGCGGAACGTGTACCTGGATATGTGAAATTTCTGATTTAATTGCTTTTTCAATCCTCTGATCTGCCATTCCTTTGTAAAAGGCGCTGGAAAAAACACCCGCACAAATACCCAGGGCAATCGCTATGATGATGACGGAACTTCTGAGTTTATTTCTCCAAACATTTCGCCATGATATTGAAAATAACATAGTATCTTATTTTATTTTATTATGATCCATTAATTAAGCTCTAAGCGCAAGGTAAACCTTAAGTTTGCTTGTCGATAAGACCGGATAAAGGGCAATAATCGCAGTTATTATGAACACAGTGGTTACCTGGTTATAAAAAACCGAAGGCAACCATGAAAAATAAAGCTGGGGTTCGATTCCCATCTGTTCCATGGTATCGGCTGCATCACCGGATAACGGGATGGGATTCTGATAGTAATAGGCGATAATGGGTATGCTCCCTGCAAATCCAACCAACACACCCAAGAAGCCAATAAATACGGTTTCATAAAACAGAATGGCTGCGAGTTTAAACCGTTGCATACCTATGGCAATCATAACTCCCATTTCTCTTTTCCGTTCGGATACCATCATCATAATAGTTCCCAGAATTCCAAAACCAATGATGATGTATAAGATGGCTTTCATCACCACTGCTCCGGCCCGGTCGGCTTCAATCATTTGCAGCATTTCAGGCTGCATTTCCTCCCATGACATAACACTGTACGGAGAATCGATCACTCGATCTAGTTTTCTCATAGCTTTATTGAGATTATATTGGCTTTTAATCATCAGAACCAGTGAGGAAACCAGGTTCTCCGCAGAAAAAAATTCCTGGCATTTTTCAAGTGTCATATACAATGTTTGCCGGTTTAATTCAGGTGCGGGAAATTTAACAATGCCCCTTATGGGATATTTACCTGCTGCGCTGGATCCATGGTATCCCTGACCGATCATTACCAGGGTATCACCAGCCTGGAGCTCCAGATATTTGGCCAGATCGGATCCTACAAGAATGCCATCATCGCCATTATCCAGGTATTCTCCATCAACTAACCATTTCTCAATGTCCATTACCTGTTTTTCTTTCTCAGGGTCGATGCCAAATACCATACAACCTCTTGTAATTTCTTCTGATGATGCCAGGGCAAAGGACTCAAGTCGTGGGGTAACCAGGGTGATTTCCTCGACGCCGTAAAGGGCATTTATCAATGAATCTGTAGGCATCAGGGAATTATTGATGGTCTTCTTTTCCCAATAGTCTTTATCGTGTACCTGGATGTAACCAGAATAAAATTTAACAACATTGTCGATCATGGAACTGTATGATCCTTCCTGCATGGATGACATGATCGTGGAAAAAAGTACCCCGAAAAAAACAGATGCGACTGTTATCAGCGTTCTTCTTTTATTTCTCCATAAATTTCTCCATGCAAGATTCAGATTAGATTTCATATAACAATCTATTTATCGTAGTTAAAAACAAAATTTTCTTTCTATAAATGTCGATCATCTTACTCTACGCATATTCTGTTGTGAAAAAAAAGATTCAGCTATGGGATTGTTGAATTCAGCTTTTAGTACATTGATCACGGTTTTTTTGCCTTCTTCATCAACAGGTATCATTTCCCAATGTGTCGCCATTTTTCTATCGTCCATCTGTTGAATGTTCGTTAGATGCATCGTATTTACCTGATAACCATCTTCATCAAAATACTCGACCATTCGCTGATTATAATCCTTATCTATCCATGTGATTATTTTACCCCATACTACTGGCGCCTCTTCTTTGGGAATCAACTGTAATTTCCAACAGTTGGCCCCATCCATTTCTTCTTCGCCAATTACTGAATGAATATAATCCTTGATGATAGAGGATTCTCTCACAAGGTCATCATTGGTAAAATCAGATCCCATCCAACTCTGCATCATCATCGATGGAGGTATTTTAATCATTCTTTCGATAGAAGGAACCCAGTTCCACATTTCAGTATCGCGTTTCAGGAAAACCTGTCCTTTCTCTTTTGCAGGTGCAGTAATCAGGATCAATGCATATTCCGATCCTTTACTCCAGCTTTTCATGGATACCGATCTTTCCCATTCAGGTCGAACGATCTTCATCTCCAATTCCTGATAACTGTAATCACCACGCATTTTCTGATCAACTTTGCGTATGATCTCTTCAGCATCCTGTGCGATTGTAAGAAGGGAAAAAAAACTTAAACCGATTACAAATAATACTTTTTTCATTTTTAAATATTCAATTCTTTTTTTCTGGTGAAATTAAATCATACAATTGACCAAACACTTGATTATAAATTTGATATAGATCTTCTCCCGATTCATAATATGAATAAACAACGAGTACACCCTCAATCAAACTACCGATATGATAAGAGAGTGTTTCGCTATCTACCTCCTCTTTTATTTCTCCATTTGATTTCCCTTTATTTATCCAATGGTTCAAGGCCGCATTATACTCCCTGTAATATCCCTCGATTGCTTCCCTCATGGCAGGATTCCGAGTCATGCTTTCCCAGATGGTTCTGTAATAACTGATGATATGGATATCAGATCCAATAAGCGCCCTGATTTCATTCATCATACCGACCAGATTAGAATAAAGTTCTTTAAGATTTTCCCTAAAACTTTTCTCATCATTATACTTCATTGGGAAATTTTCGAGATAGGAGAAAAAATAGGTATTTAAAGTTTCTTCATATAAGCTGTCCTTGCTTTTAAAATAATGGTAGAAAGCTCCTTTTGATAATCCTGAGGCAGATACCAACTCATTCATAGAAACATCTGAAAATCCCTTTTCAAGAAATAATTTTAAAGAAACCGTTAAAATATGTGATTTTGTATCTTTCATACCGACCGTTTGGTATGTTCTTTTTAATAAATACGGGGTATATTTTGAAAGGTTTGTATTTTTATAAAAAAAATTAAAAAAATTATATTTTTCTGTGGACTCCGTATATATTTAACGTACTTTCTTTTCCTTTTAAATTCACTTCGCCGTGATTTTTAAGATTGTATCCATTTAGTTTTGACAGATTATCTTTAACTATCGCGGAAATCAATAATTTTTCATTCAGCACATTGCATTGTTTTTCTATTCGAGCCGTCGTATTAATAACATCACCATGATAGGCGATTTCCCGCTTTAAATCTCCCGTTTCCGCAACAACAATACGTCCCATATGCAATGCAGCCTTGAATTCTGGAATAACTCCGAATTTATTCTGATAGAATGCTCTTTTAACCTGAAGTTTGTCAGAAAAACTGAAAAACAGGTTAATTGCATTTAATTTTTTAAATGCTTTTTCTTTTTCCCAGGTAAGGATGATTTCATCTCCTACATGTTGATAGATAGATGCCTGGTGTTCAATGATAAGATCCGACAGATCGAGGAAACATTGCCGTATCAGTCTGCTATAGTTTTTATTGCCCAGTTTTTCGGCAATCGTTGTCGAACTTTTCATGTCAACAAAAAGAAAGACCCGGTTTTCTTCCTTTGGTTGATGATACTTGCCTGACAAAATTTTTTTCAGTTCTCCTGGACCGAATTTTTTATCCAGTTGCACTACTACATTAACTAGAATAATGCATACAATAAAGTAAAGGGAGAAAGAGATAATTAACTGGTAAGTAGAGATATTCTGCAGACTATATATAAGATCGTGCGGGAAAATATTCAATGCACGAAATACAGAATATATCATCAGCATAACCAAAAGAATAGCTACTATATAAAGTATTGATTTAATGAACACAATGAATGTAAATGACCTGTGTCTGATCTGTTTTATCTCTGTTATGGAATTTATAATGCCAAAGAGCAATCCAAATATAAAAGCGGCAAGAAAAATTTCAACGTGGGCTTTATAGGAAAAAATATACGATTGCAGGATAGTATTCGTATACAATGCACCTGTGCCCCAATAAACCAGAATGTAATATAAATAAAAAAGTACAAGCCAGGTTAGCATGAGGTAGGTCCATTGCAAAAGCATCAACCTGGTTTTTCTATTCATAACTCTAGTACATTATAAAAAAGCGACATATTTCTTGTATTACTTTTTTATAAAAAATTACATATTATCCTTGAATTAGTTCCTCAACTTTCTGACGTAATTCTTCACCTCGCAGGTTTTTAGCGATGATTTCACCTTCTTCGCTAATCAATACCGTATGTGGAATTGCACGTACGCCATATAGTTTTCCAGCGGTGCTATTCCATCCTTTCAGATCAGAAACATGATACCAGGTCAGATTATCATCAGCAATGGCCTTTTCCCATTTTTCTTTACTTTCATCAAAAGAAACGCCAAATATTTCAAAATTTTTATCCTTATATTCATTATAAAGCGCAACAACGTTAGGATTCTCCCTCCTGCATGGGCCACACCATGAGGCCCAGAAATCAACGAGGATCAGTTTTCCTTTCAAATCGGAAAGTTTTTGGATCTCTCCCGAAGTATCAGGAAGTGCGATATCCGTAAAAGTTTGTCCGATTGCTACCTTCTTCAATGTTTCTATGTAGTTATCTATTTGCTTGACATAAATTGAATGACTTATATCAGGATTGAAATTTGTTGAAAGATCTTCTAACTCTTCTACACTAAGATCATAGGCCAGAGTTCCCCATATCAGATAAGGCCCGATAACCGAGGATGAATATTTATTAACAAATTCTAAGGATGTTGCTTTTTGCTGTTCGGCTATAATATCAAACCTGGTTTCATATTCAGCTATCTTTTCGGGATCATTGTCCATTGAAGCTTTCCTGTACGCCCGATAGTTTACCTGTAATTGTTCTTCGTAAGGTTCCATCAATGCATTGTATTCATCAATGATTTCCTGGGTGTTCGAACCTTTTATTACAGGATTTCGCAGACTATCTATATGAGCAGTAATATTAATATGTGAATTCTCGACAAACAAACGAAGGTAGGGTAAAGTATCTGAAATATAAATATAGCACATCTCCGGGCTATCAATTTTGCCATTTAATTGAAGTTTTCCATGTTCAATAACTGAAGAATCAATATCAATAAATTCACTGTTTATCCTTCTCTGTAAGATTGCTGTTCCATCTTCCAATCCATTGATATTTATATCTATCACGAATCCATCGTCAGGCCGTTCGCATGCTGTTAGAAAAATTGTAAAAATTATTAGATAGAGAACAAGTTTCATATGTCTTCAATTTATTTGCAAATGAAGACATTTAATTGGAATTATCGAAACCGGTAGTTACCTAAGTTTGACTACTTCATTAAAATATTTTAATGGTACCTTTGCAACTTATTCATAATCTTCGCATGGATATTTTCAAAGCAGGGCAAACTTATAATTTTCAATTCTGGTTATTATGTTTTGGATCATTTCTATTTTTTGCCAGTTTCAATATGATCATTCCGGAATTACCTGACTATCTGACCACCTTGGGTGGAGCAGATTATAAAGGATTGATCATTGCCTTGTTTACACTTACAGCCGGTCTATCAAGACCATTCAGTGGCAAACTTACCGATACTGTTGGGAGGATACCTATTATGGTCTTTGGCTCTGCGATATGTGTGATTGCAGGAATATTATATCCAGTACTGGGCACGATTATGGGATTTTTATTATTGAGACTTTTTCATGGGCTTTCAACTGGATTCAAACCAACCGCAACCTCTGCTTATATTGCTGATATAGCCCCGTCTAATAAACGTGGAGAAGCAATGGGAATATTGGGTTTTTTTGGAAGTGTTGGTATGGCATCAGGTCCTGTATTAGGTAGTTATGTTGCACTTTTGTTTTCAATAGATTTTATGTTCTATACCTCCTCTTTTCTTGCTTTAATATCTGTTTTGGTTTTGATTGGCATGAAAGAAACCTTGCCTGAAAAAAAGAAATTTCGCTTTCAGCTATTGAAGGTTGGCAGGAAAGACATCCTGGAACCGCGTGTATTTCCTTCATCAGTGGTTTTAATGTTTAACGTCTTTGCTTTCGGAGTGATATTAACCATTATACCTGATTTAAGTACACACCTTGGTCTAACAAACAAGGGTGTATTTTTTGCTATTTTCACAGTCACTTCCCTGATGATACGAATATTTGCAGGTCAGGTTTCAGATAAAATAGGCAGGGTTCCGGTAATCATCATGGCCACAATAACCATTATTATTTCATTGATCCTGATTGCTTTATCTGAAAATTTATACATCTTTTATTTAGCTGCCGCCGTATATGGTATCGGAATTGGAATGGGTTCTCCTACAGCCTATGCCTGGACGATTGATTTAAGTGATGACCATCATCGGGGAAGGGCCATGGCTACTATGTTTATAGCACTTGAGGTGGGCATCGGTATGGGTGCATTGATTTCATCATGGATGTATGGAAATAATCCCGATAATTTTATGATGGTTTTTTTAGTTTCAGCTCTGGTAACCTGCCTGTCTCTAGGATATTTGATTTACTACCAAATGGTTCAAAACCGTTTATTGAAACTTAATTTTCTAAAAAAGTCATCCATGAAATAAGGAGATTTGATCATTAAAATTAAACTAATTTGGATTTACGTCGTTTTAAATTAATAAATCAGGAAATCCGAAATTTATGAATCAAGAAAGTAGTTTATGGTATTTTGAGCAGGTTGACCTTTATGAATTTCTTTGCCCGCATAAGGTACCATCCATGAAGGATAAACATACCTTTCATCATTATAAAAAAAACAGTTATATCTATTTCGAAGATGAACCTTCCCAATATATTTATTTGATTGCTGCCGGAAGGGTTAAGATCGGTAGTTACACAGAAGATGGCAAAGAAATTATTAAAGCCATACTCTCGCAGGGTGAAATATTCGGTGAACTAGCGCTAGCGGGGGAGGAAAGAAGGCCAGATTTTGCCCAGGCTTTAGATGATGATACCACTGTATGTCCAATGAGTATTGAAGATATGCAGAACCTGATGGCCAATAATAAACCTCTCAACCTGAAAGTCATTAAATTAATTGGCCTTAGAATAAAGAAACTCGAAAGAAAAGTTGAATCGCTTGTGTTCAAGGATGCCAGAACAAGAATCATTGAATTTCTTCAGGAAATGGCCGTGGAGAAAGGTAAAAAAGTCGGCTTTGAAACAATGTTTAAAAATTATCTCACACATAAAGATATAGCGAGCTTAACAGGAACTTCACGGCAGACTGTCACCACTGTACTTAATGAATTAAAAGATAAGAATATTATAAATTTTGATCGAAGGCGATTTTTGATCAGAGACATGGATAAATTGGCTCATGAAATGAATTTTTCGGGCTAACTACAGAGAATAAATAAAAAAAGCAGGTTAGATTCCTGCTTTTTTTATCAATAATGTATAATCTTTTTATCATTTATACAACGCATTATCCTGATCGATCTCATCCTGATACGTATCAAGAAATTTTGATGCCTGTTCTGCATTCTGGAATTCGAATTCTTTGGTTGTACCATCACTCAAATGTATTTGAACCTTTACAGCTTCAATTTGTCTTCCATCCTTAAATTTCAAATTTGCAGGAAGTTTAAATTCCTGCCCTTCTTCCAGTTTCGCGATCCTCACTGGTTTAGTCCTTTTGGCACCGCAATAAGAACACACCCAATGCTGGATCAATTCTCCCTCCCGGACTGCAGTGGCAGGTTCAATAATTTCTTCATGTTTCAATTTCATGGTATAGAAGCCACAGGTATTACATTTGTTGGCCTCAAGACGGCCTGCGTATTTTTCAATTTTAATTTCACCTGTTTGTTCATCCACCCATACATCATAGTCCACTGAGAATACATCTTCTTCGGCTTGCATACCTTCATCCAAATGAACATCTTCCTCCTCTTCACTCAAAAGTCTCATTTTATTTCCGCTGGAAGAAATCCTGGGTTTAAACCGGAGTTCTTTGAGTTTTTTATCCAATCTTGCAGGATAGGAATATTTATACATCAGATACGAGATATATACTATTAAGGTTGAAATACAGAAAGTGATAAATAAACGAACAATAAACCATACATAATGAATTTCCATAGTTGGTTTATAGACTGTATTTAATAGAAATAATGCAGCACCAGCAAACAACCAGATACTCCTCATTTTCATTTTGACATCACTTTCACTTAAATAATCATGCTTTTGTTTAAGATCCTTAATTGAAGCAAGCCTGACCTGGTGAGTTATTAGAATTAAAACGGCCAAAACAGCCATTACGATTGTACCAATAATCATTACGTTATTCCATATATCAAGGAATGTTAAATATGTTTCATTGCTCATGATCAAAAACGGTTATAAGGTTTTTTAATGATTTTCTAATTGCTGGGCTAAAAATAAAACATTTATAATAACAATTCAATTTTTTAATTTTATTAAAATTATTTAATAATCAAAGAATTAATGTAAATCTTTTAGGATGTCATCGCCATGAGAATATCATGCTGTGTAATGATATGTGTTTCTTTGTTTTCATCCCTGACCAATACAGCAGTGTTTTTTTTATTGATGAGGGAGGATAAAACATCAATTGTATTATCCATCGCTACGAAGGGTAATGGATCGTCCATGATCTCTTTTACCGGCTGATTTTTAATTTCCGGATTTTCAATCAGATCTTTTAAGATCCTGGAATCAGTAATCGTACCTACAAACTGATCATTATCTGTTACGGGCATTTGTGAAATTCCCTCTCTATTCATTACCAATATCGCCTCTTCGATTTTCATATCAGCAGAAATGGTTACGAGTTTCTGTTGAATTCCCTGTTTTTTAAGTATATCCCTTGCGGTAGCATATTCTCTTTCCTCAAGGTAACCATGATCTCTCATCCAATTATCATTATATATTTTATTTAGATACCTGGTTCCATGGTCTGGTAATAAAATAACCATCATGTCATTATCATTTAAATGGTCTTTTGCATATTCTAAAGCTCCGTAAACAGCTGATCCACAAGACCATCCAACAAATAATCCTTCTTCTCTGGCTAGCTTTCTTGCCATGATGGCAGCATCTTTATCAGTAACTTTAATAAAAGAATCAATTAAATCAAAGTTGACATTTTCAGGAATTATGTCCTCTCCAATACCTTCCGTAAGATAGGGATACACCTCTTTTTCATCGAATTCTCCGGTTTCCTTATATTTTTTAAAAACTGAACCGAATGTATCTATTCCAATGGTTATAATTTGCGGATTTTTTTCTTTTAAAAACTGACCAATACCACTCATTGATCCACCTGTACCTACACCAGCTGCAAAGTGGGTAATTTCTCCGTTGGTATCACTCCATATCTCCGGTCCTGTTGTTTCATAATGAGCCCTCGTATTCGATAAATTATCATATTGATTCGGATAAAATGAATTGGGGATCTCTTTATTTAATTTATTAGCAACTGAGTAGTATGATTTAGGATCAGTTGGGGGGACATTTGTAGGACAAACAATTACTTCAGCTCCCATAGCACGTAATATGTCAATTTTTTCCCTGGATTGTTTATCCGCAAGCGTAAAAATGCATTTATACCCTTTCGCAATTGCAGTCAATGCCAAACCCATACCCGTGTTTCCGGATGTTCCCTCGATGATGGTACCACCTGGTTTTAATATACCATTTCTTTCAGCATCTTCAATCATTTTAACTGCCATTCGGTCTTTCATCGAATTTCCGGGATTGAAGTATTCCAACTTTACCAGTACAGTTCCTTTAATATTTTTTGGAATCTTATTTAGTTTGACCATCGGAGTATTTCCTATGGTTTCTATAATTGAATTATAAAACATGATTGTTTAAATATTTAATGTTATCAAAGGATAACAAACAGGAAATTTAACCCGAATTATTTATAAACTCAATAATTATTCAAGGGAATTACAATATTTATTTTATTGATATTCAATTGAATATGTTAGCGGGATTACTCTCGATAAACACAATTTCAAAAGTCATTTTCAGGCTATTGGAGGAAATATTAAAATTTTAAAATAAGTTTTTACTGGATTATTTATCGGGGGATTGTGCTTCATCACCCGATGGATATCTGGGCTTAAAGGTGCCTGTCTACCGCTGCGACAGCCATTGTTGTGGCAGGCAGGAAGAATTTATATATTATTTGGGTTAATGATATGCCGAGATTTTTACTTCTTAATTACTCTGGAATTATGTAAGGGGTGTTTTATTAGAAGCCAGCAGGTATAGAACGGCCATCCTGATCGCCACTCCATTTTCGACCTGTTCAAGGATGATGGCTGCATCGGAATCAGCTACATCGCTGTTTAGTTCCACACCTCTGTTAATGGGACCAGGATGCATTATGGTAATCGGTTTTTTCAAGCTGTCAATCAAAGATTTATTTATACCATAATATATAGCATATTCTCTTAAAGAAGGGAAATATTTGATCTTTTGTCGTTCGAGCTGGATCCGGAGAACATTAGCTATTTCACACCATTGTAATGCTTTTTTCACATCAAGTTCCACCTTTACACCCAAATTTTGGATGAATTTGGGAAGTAATGTGTTAGGGCCACATACCATCACTTCAGCACCTAATTTCTGTAAAGCATATATATTTGAAATTGCTACCCTGGAATGTAAAATATCCCCGATAATAGCTATTTTTTTGCCTTTGACCTTCCCGAATTTTTCACGGATTGAATAGGCATCCAGCAATGCCTGGGTAGGATGCTCGTGGGTTCCATCTCCAGCATTGATAATATTTGCTTTGATATGTTTTGACAGAAAATGAGGTGCTCCCGGACTGGAATGTCTCATTACGATCATGTCCACTTTCATGGCAAGGATATTGTTGATGGTATCGAGTAATGTTTCACCCTTTTTAACCGAACTGGAAGATGAAGAAAAATTCACTACATCAGCTGATAATCGTTTTTCAGCTAATTCAAAACTCAAACGTGTTCTGGTAGAATTCTCAAAAAACACATTGGCTATTGTAATATCACGAAGTGAAGGGACCTTTTTGATGGGTCTGTTTATTACTTCCTTAAAATAATCTGCCGTTTCAAAAATTAATTCAATGTCCTTTTTTGTGACATTTTTTATGCCTAATAAATGATTTACACTAAGACTGGCCATTACTCATTGGTTTTACTTATTAACCAAATATTATCATTTTTAGCACCTTGCGACTTCCATTCAACTTCCACGCGCTGAGACTGTATTGTATTCACACTTCTTCCTATGTAAGTCGGTTGAATTGGCAGGTGTCGAGTATATTTTCTTTCTATAAGCACAAGTAATTCCACAAGTAAGGGCCGTCCGAAAGCAGTCATGGCATCCAGTGCAGCTCTTATTGATCTTCCTGTAAAAAGGACATCATCAATGAGGATTACTTTTTTATCTTCGAGAATAAAAGGCATATGTGTTGCATTTGCCTTTAAAGGCTTTTCTCTTCTTCTAAAATCGTCACGAAAAAATGTTATATCCAGATAACCAAGGGGTATTTCTTTTTTCAGGATATTTTCCAAACTGTCTTTAATTCTATCGGCCAAAAAAATCCCCCGGGGCTGTAGCCCTACCATAATTACATTATCAAAACTTCCATGATTTTCAATCAGTTGATGGCAAAGCCTGCGGATGGTTATGTCGAATAATTGATTATCAAGAAGTAACTTTTTCTGCATTGGGAAAATTAAAAAATCAATATCTCTCTAAAACAATACAAACATAATTAATCTTATGAATTAACCCGAATTATTCATAAACTTCATACTTAATTAGTATGAATTTTTTTTTAAATATTTGACGAGCAATTGGATATGTCATCGGGTTAACCCTCTTCCCGACAAAAGTTGTAAGGTTCTCAAAATCTCAATACTTTCCTATCGGGACGGCCCGATGGGCGCCTGCCTGCCCGGTGAAATCCAGTGCATGGCAGCTTACTATATTGCAGTAGTGGATAAATTGTGAAAAAAGGCATTACTGCAATTGTTAGTTTAGCTAA
>Ga0209536_100004227_pt1 | contig 22723 bp, 34 predicted proteins | sample DeeMarSeWOR28_12_FD_187461 | JGI IMG/M metagenome (GOLD analysis project Ga0209536, IMG submission 187461) | Marine sediment microbial communities from White Oak River estuary, North Carolina - WOR-2-8_12 (SPAdes) (version 2) | ecosystem: Environmental > Aquatic > Marine > Intertidal zone >... | reverse complement strand
CTGATTGCCCCGATTGCGATGGAAGACGGCCTGCGCTTTGCGATCCGCGAAGGCGGTCGGACCGTGGGTGCCGGGGTTGTTGCAAAAATTATTGAATAAGTAGTACCAACTATGGCCGGGTGGTGCTATTATTCGCCACCCAAAATTTGTTAAATATATTTCAGGCATTTGGAAAAGGTTTAGAGAATGGCAACTGGGCAAAGAATCAGAATTCGTTTGAAGGCGTTCGATCATCGCCTCATCGATCAGTCCGCGCGTGAGATCGTGGAGACGGCCAAGCGCACGGGTGCACAGGTACAAGGCCCAATTCCATTACCAACGAAAAAGGAACGTTGGACTGTTTTGATTTCGCCGCACGTCAATAAGGACGCGCGCGATCAATATGAGATGCGCACGCATAAGCGTTTAATGGATATCGTCGACCCAACCGATAAAACCGTCGACGCCCTGATGAAGTTAGATTTAGCCGCCGGCGTTGACGTCCAAATCAAGCTAAGCTAGCACGCGCATTTATAAAGAGTTTTTGTTTTGATAGCACTTTTTTAGCTGTCACCGGTTTTATTTTTCGTTGTATTTTCGGCTGCAGTAATAGCCGATCGTTAACTTAAAGGCAGCATCGGTCAATCGAAATCGATGCGGTGTAGAGGATAATAAAGATGACAATTGGTGTCGTTGGACGCAAAGCGGGCATGACTCGCGTGTTCACTGATGACGGTGTGTCGATACCCGTTACAGTGGTCGAGGTTGAGCCCAATCGCGTTACTCAAGTTAAAACCATTGAATCAGATGGCTATCGTGCCGTGCAGGTAACTACAGGTAGCCGTCGTCCTTCTCGCGTCAATAAACCCAGCGCGGGTCATTTCGCCAAAGCGAACACCGAAGCCGGTCGTGGCTTATGGGAATTTTGCCTGGACGAAGGCGAAGCTGATGACATCGCGCAAGGTTCTAGCATCAGCGTTGATCTGTTTACCCAGGGCCAACGCGTGGACGTAACCGGTACCAGCATAGGTAAAGGGTTTGCCGGTGTAATCAAACGTCACAACTTCAGCATGCAGGATGCGACGCACGGTAATTCGCTGTCGCATCGTGCGCCAGGCTCTATTGGTCAGAACCAGACACCGGGTCGTGTCTTCAAGGGCAAGCGTATGGCTGGCCATATGGGTAACGTGAAACGCACCGTCCAGAATCTCGAAGTGGTTCGGGTAGACGCAGAGCGCAACTTACTCTTAATCAAAGGTGCAGTGCCTGGTGCAAAAGATGGCGACGTGATCGTACGGGCGTCTGTCAAGGCACGTTCTGGTAATACAGGTAGCTGAGGGGCTTGACGATGGATTTACAGTTGACAACAGATACGGGCAAAGCCTCCAAGAAAACGATTGAAGTTTCCGACGCAAATTTTGCCAACGAATTTAATGAAGCGCTGGTTCACCAGGTCGTAACTGCTTACCTGGCAGGCGCTCGTAGCGGCACGAGAGCAACGAAAAATCGTGCTGCAGTGAGCGGTGGTGGTGCAAAACCATGGCGTCAGAAGGGTACTGGACGCGCGCGCTCGGGTACCATTCGCAGTCCATTATGGCGTACCGGTGGAATGACCTTTGCGGTTCAGCCGCAGGATCATTCGCAAAAAGTAAACAAGAAGATGTACCGCAGTGCTATGCGTAACATCTTGTCTGAACTGGTTCGTCAGGAACGTCTGGTGGTAATCGATGAATTAACGCTGGACGCGCCAAAGACGAAGCAGCTGGCTGAGAAGATGAAGGCCTTAGGATTGGCGAATACCTTAATTGTTGTCGATGAATTGAATGACTACTTATATCTGGCTTCGCGCAATTTGCGCAATGTCGATGTCTGTGAAGCAAAACGGCTGAACCCGGTCGCACTGGTGAACAGCGATAAAGTGTTGATGACCGTTAATGCTGTTAAACAAGTTGAGGGGATGCTCGCATGATTAATTCTAAATTGGCGAATATCTTGTTGGAGCATCATGTGACAGAGAAAGCCGCCTTGTTGCGCGCCGACAGCAACCAATATGTGTTCAAGGTCGCGAAAGATGCTAACAAACAGCAGATTAAAGATGCGGTAGAGCAACTACTGGACGTGAAAGTGGATTCAGTCACCGTGCTGAATAATAAAGGTAAAGTAAAACGTTTTGGCTATCGCCTGGGCCGTCGCAAAGACTGGAAAAAGGCCTACGTGCGAATTGCTGAAGGTCAGAATATTCAAATGCTGGAAGGCGAGTAATACGTCTTTAATGAACGAAACAGGTTAAGTAGTTAAGGAATCCATCAAATGGCGATACAGAAAGCAAAACCAACATCAGCGGGCCGACGCTTTGTGGTCAAGGTGTCTGAACCGGATTTGCATAAAGGTGCACCGTATGCGCCGCTGGTGGAAACGAAAAGCCGCAGTGGTGGCCGGAATAACCAGGGCCGTATTACAACTCGCCATAAAGGTGGCGGCCACAAGCAGCATTATCGTGTTATCGATTTTAAGCGCGATAAGGACGGTATTGTGGGACGTATAGAACGTCTGGAATATGATCCGAATCGCAGCGCACATATTGCCCTTGTGCTTTATGCTGATGGCGAACGCCGTTATATTATCGCCCCCAAAGGAGTGTCGGCAGGCAACCAGATTATGTCGGGATCAGAGGCGCAAATTAAGCCGGGCAACTGTTTGTCCTTGCGGCAAATACCGGTAGGTACCATGGTGCATTGCATTGAGTTGAAACCCGGCAAAGGTGCGCAAATGGCGCGTAGTGCGGGAACCTCGGCGCAATTGGTGGCGCGGGAAGGCGAGTACGCCACATTGCGTTTGCGTTCCGGTGAAATGCGCAAGGTGCATTCCGAATGCAAAGCCACCATTGGCGAAGTGAGCAACAGTGAAAACAATCTGCGATCCTTGGGCAAAGCAGGCGCCAAACGTTGGCGCGGTGTTCGTCCAACAGTACGTGGTGTTGCCATGAATCCTGTGGACCATCCGCACGGTGGTGGTGAAGGTCGTACTTCCGGTGGCCGGCATCCAGTGACCCCATGGGGTGTGCCTACTAAAGGGTACAAGACCCGTAGTAACAAGCGAACTGACGGCATGATTGTGCGCCGTCGTAACAAGAAATAGTAATAGTAACTGAAGAGGTCAAAACACAGTGCCACGTTCAGTCAGTAAAGGCCCTTTTGTCGATGAACACTTGATGAAAAAAGTGGTTGTCGCGGCAGAAGAAAAAACCAGAAAACCCATTAAAACCTGGTCACGCAGATCAATGATCATTCCAGACATGATCGGCTTGACCATTGCAGTGCACAACGGCAGACAGCATGTGCCCATTTTCATTACTGAGGATATGGTGGGATACAAGTTGGGCGAGTTTGCGCCGACACGCACTTTTAAAGGTCACGCGGGTGACCGCAAGGGCAAATAAATTAGATAGGTAACAAATAAAGGTCAGCGTATGGAAGTCAGTGCAAAGCTTAAAAATGCAGATTTGTCGCCTCAGAAAGGTCGTTTGGTGGCAGACCAGATTCGCGGCAAGAATGTTGAGAGTGCGTTACAGCTACTAACGTTCAGTACCAAGAAAGCAGCGCGCATCGTGAAAAAAGTGCTGGAGTCGGCGATCGCTAACGCTGAGCACAACGAAGGCGCGGATATTGATGAGCTTAAAGTGTCGAGAGTTTTTGTTGATGAAGGTCGCTACCAGGGTCGTTACCGTGCCCGTGCCAAAGGTCGTGGCGCGCGTATTCTTAAGCGTAGCTGCCACATTACGGTGACAGTCGGCGATAGTTAATTGATGAAATGAATCGGTAACAGATGGAAGCGACTAAAAGCAAAGCAAGCGAATTGATTATAGAGAGGCGTTAATGGGTCAAAAAGTAAATCCAATAGGAATCCGATTAGGTATCGTCAAAGACTGGACGTCCAAGTGGTATGCAGACTCCAGGAACTTTGCAGACAACTTGAATATGGATTTGAAGGTGCGTGATCACATTCGTAAAGTGCTTGCCAATGCTTCTGTTAGTCGGGTGCAAATTGAGCGTCCTGCTAATAACGCGCGTATTACCATACATACTGCCCGCCCAGGAATTGTAATTGGTAAAAAAGGTGAGGATGTTGAAAAGCTCAGAGCTGAACTGAGTAAAATGATGGGTGTTACAGTAAACATTAATATTGAAGAAATTCGCAAACCAGAACTGGATGCACGTTTGGTGGCTGAAAATATCGCACAGCAGCTGGAACGGCGCATCATGTTTCGTCGGGCCATGAAGCGTGCAGTGACTAATGCAATGCGTCTTGGTGCGTTGGGCGTTAAGGTTCGCGTATCTGGCCGCTTAAATGGTGCAGAGATCGCGCGTACAGAATGGTATCACGAAGGCCGGGTACCGCTGCACACCTTACGCGCTGACATCGATTATGGTGTAGTCGAGGCGAATACAACTTATGGAGTTATTGGCGTTAAAGTCTGGCTGTTCAAAGGTGAGGTTTTTGAAAAAGGCCTGATACCAGATACGCAGACTGAAAAACCAGCTGCGACGAGTTTGGAGTCTTAAGTTATGTTACAACCAAAGCGTACCAAGTTTAGAAAACAACATAAAGGCAAGAACCGTGGGCTCGCTGTACGCGGCAGCTCGGTCAGTTTTGGTGAATATGGTCTTAAAGCAACTGGCCGTGGTCGAATCACTGCCCGACAAATTGAGGCCAGTCGTCGCGCTTTGACTCGACATGTTAAGCGTGGTGGAAAAATCTGGATTCGAGTTTTCCCGGACAAACCTATTACCAAGAAACCATTGGAAGTGCGCATGGGTAAAGGTAAAGGTTCCGTGGAATACTGGGTGGCACAAATTCAACCGGGTCGCATGCTGTTTGAAATGGAAGGTGTGCCTGAGGAACTGGCGCGTGAAGCGTTCCGACTGGCTGCTGCCAAATTGCCAGTAAGTACAACATTCGTGACACGTACGGTGATGTGATGAAAGCAGAAGAGTTACGCAAGAAAAATTCCAAGGAACTCCAGCAGGAGCTGGATGAATTGTTAAAAGAGCAATTCAAACTCCGCATGCAAAAAGGTTCTGGGCAGATGAGCAATCCAGCACGTTTTAAAACGGTAAGGCGTGACATTGCGCGTATTAAAACGATTATGACTGAAATGGGTAATAAAGCATGAACGAAAGCGCTGAAACAAGCCAAAAGACTATCCGCACGCGGATTGGGCGCGTCATTAGCAATAAGATGGATAAAAGTATCACGGTGTTGGTTGAGCGACGCGTAAAACATCCTTTGTATGGTAAGTATATAACGCGCTCTTCGAAGCTGCATGCCCATGACGAAAATAATGAATGCGGTATTGGTGACACGGTAACAATTACCGAGTGTCGTCCTATATCGAAAACTAAAACTTGGCGCCTCGTAAACGTGGTAGAAAAAGCCAAGGTAGTATAAGTGCTATAAAGTAGGATTGCGGAGATACTTCGATGATTCAAATGCAAACGGTTTTGGATGTGGCTGACAACAGTGGTGCGCGTCGGCTTCAATGTATAAAGGTGCTAGGAGGCTCCAAACGCCGTTATGCGGGTATAGGTGACGTCATTAAGGTCAGCGTAAAAGAAGCTATTCCGCGCGGTAAAGTTAAAAAAGGTGAAGTCTACAACGCAGTTGTAGTGCGGACCCGTAAAGGGGTAAGACGTCCTGATGGTTCGCTGATCCGTTTTGATGGGAACGCGGCTGTATTGCTGAATAATCAACTTCAGCCTATTGGAACCCGTATCTTTGGTCCAGTGACCCGTGAATTGCGTACTGAGAAATTTATGAAAATTATCTCATTGGCGCCGGAAGTTTTATAAGGTTTTACATTTTAGGTAATTAAGACTGTTTTGAGAGAACTGAGTCATGCGCAAGATTAAAAAAGGTGATGATGTCATCATCCTGACCGGCAGAGATAAAGGTAAGCGGGGATCCGTATTGCGGGTTACCAGCGACGAACGAGTCGTTGTTGAAAGTTGCAATATAGTGAAAAAGCACGTAAAGCCCAATCCGAATACCGGGGAAGCAGGTGGCATCGTGGAAAGAGAAATGTCGATGCATATTTCCAACGTTGCTTTGTTTAATCCTGCAACTGGCAAGGGTGACCGCGTTGGCATTAAAACCCTTGAAGATGGCCGCAAGGTTCGCGTATTTAAGTCAAACAACGAAGTAATAGATTTGTAAGAAGCAGGAACGAGCAATGTCCAGATTAGGCGATTATTATAAGAGTAACGTGGTTGGGGAACTGATGAAGCAGTTCAACTATAAAAGCGTTATGGAAGTGCCAAAAATCACCAAAATTACCTTGAATATGGGTGTAGGTGAAGGTGTGGCAGACAAAAAAGTGATCCAGCACGCCGTCGGTGATATGGCAAAGATTGCCGGGCAGCAACCTATTGTTACTAAAGCGCGCAAATCGATCGCGGGTTTCAAGATCCGTGATGGTTGGCCAATTGGATGTAAAGTCACTTTACGCCGTGAGCGCATGTATGACTTTCTGGATCGCCTGGTGACGATTGCAATTCCGCGGATTCGGGATTTTCGCGGCCTAAATCCGAAGTCATTTGATGGTCAGGGTAACTACACGATGGGTATCCACGAACAAATTATTTTTCCAGAAATTGACTACGATAAGATTGATGCAGTTCGCGGGATGGATATTACTTTTACAACTACCGCGAAGACTGACGAAGAAGCCAGGGCGCTATTGCTGGCTTTTAATTTTCCACTGAAAAAATAACCGAATTTATATACAGGCGAGATTGGCATGGCAAAACTTTCTATCATAGAACGGGAAAAGAAACGCGAACGTACAGTTGCTAAGTACGCGGCCAAGCGTGCAGAGCTAAAACGTAAGCTGAAAGACCCGAATGTCACTGATGAAGAAAAGGAAGAGCTGCGTAAAAAATTTAATGCGTTACCACGTAACGCCAGCCCTTGCCGTTTGCGTAATCGTTGCCGATTGACTGGTCGCCCACACGGTTATTATCGTAAATTTGGCTTGGCGCGAACCAAGGTGCGCGAGGCTGCGATGCGCGGTGATATTCCCGGTTTGGTGAAAGCAAGTTGGTAAAGGAATTGGTAATGGTTGAGAAGCTAGAGTTGGAGCGTATCGTATGAGTATGAATGACCCAATTGCAGATATGTTAACCCGCATTCGTAATGCGTTATCTGCGGAAAAAGTAACTGTCGATATGCCATCTTCAAAACAAAAGGTAGCCATCGCTGAGTTGTTAAAGCAGGAAGGCTTTATCAATGATTATTCTGTCAGTGATGCTGGCGAAAAACCTGTGCTGAGGGTTGATCTCAAGTATTACGCGGGTAAGCCGGTCATTGAGACGATTAAAAGGGTAAGCAGCCCTGGTTTGCGCGTATATAAAAGTAAGGATGATATACCTCAGGTCATGGGTGGGTTAGGTATTGCCATCGTTTCAACGTCTAACGGATTGATGACGGACAAAGCGGCCAGGAAAGCTGGTCACGGCGGCGAAGTCATATGTTACGTAGCGTAAAGGTTCCAGATGCTTTTTTATCAGGTACTGTTTTTAAGATAAAGGCGAAGGATATAAGAGTTTAGAAGGTTAAGATGCCATGTCACGAGTAGCGAGTAATCCTGTTTCAGTTCCCGCAGGTGTTGAAATCAACATCACCGGTGGAGCGATTAGTGTAAAAGGTGCCAAAGGTAACTTGACACATAATATTGCTGCAGCAGTAGAAGTCACGAAAGATGAGAGCCAGTTAAAATTTTCTCCGCGGGACGGTTATGAAAATGCCGATGCCCTCGCCGGAACGACTCGGGCTTTGGTCAATAATATGGTGACCGGCGTCAGTCAGGGCTTTGAGAAAAAACTCCAATTGGTTGGGGTAGGATATCGTGCCCAGGCACAAGGTAAGGTGTTAAATCTTACGCTAGGTTTTTCCCATCCGGTAAATTTCCCGGTACCGGACGGTATTGCCATTGAAACGCCAAGCCAAACAGAGATCGTCATTAAAGGCGTTAATAAGCAGCAAGTCGGTCAGATAGCGGCCAATATTCGTGCACTCCGGCCACCCGAACCCTATAAAGGTAAGGGTGTTCGTTATGCGGATGAGCATATTGTTCGTAAGGAAGCGAAGAAGAAATAATTTCAACGCTTAAAGATTTAGAGATTACAGAATAGGTTTATTGTAATGGATAAGAAACAGCAACGTTTACGCAGGGCTCGTCGCACAAGGGCGCAAATTAAACGCTTGGGTACTTACCGGCTTTGTATATTTAAAACGCCGCGTCATACCTACGCGCAAGTGATTGAGCCTAACGGCTCCAAGGTTGTGGCTCAGGCTTCTACGGTAGAGGCGGAAATCAAAAAAAGTCTCAAGCATACCGGTAATGTGGAAGCGGCAGTTGCTGTCGGAAAAGCCATTGCGGAGCGCGCAAAGGCATCGGGTATAGAAAGTGTTGCATTCGACCGGTCCGGTTTTAAGTACCATGGCCGAATTAAAGCGTTGGCGGATGCTGCACGTGAATCTGGTTTACAACTATAAGGTTTAATCTATGAGTAAATTTGACGCAGCAGCCACTGGTGATGGGTATATTGAAAAGCTGGTAACCATTAATCGTGTTGCCAAGGTTGTCAAAGGTGGGCGTATTTTTGGTTTTGCGGCCTTGACTGTCGTTGGTGATGGTAACGGCCGTGTGGGTGTTGGTCGCGGCAAAGCGCGAGAAGTACCCGTTGCTGTACAGAAGGCCATGGAAGATGCGCGCAAGAATATGAAATCGGTTCCCGTTAAGGAGGGAACTTTGCAATATCCTCTGACAGGAATTCATGGTGCCGCCAAGGTTGTAATGCTGCCTGCATCTGATGGTACCGGTATTATCGCGGGTGGCCCGATGCGCGCTGTGTTTGAGGCGGTTGGTGTCCATAATGTGCTGGCAAAATGTATTGGCAGTAGCAATCCTATTAACGTTGTTCGCGCCACGTTTAAAGGATTGACTGACATGACAACGCCAGAGGCGGTTGCTGCCAAGCGCGGTAAAAGCGTGGAAGAAATTGTTGGTTAATTACTACATTGTGAGTTCGTTATGGCTGAAGCAGGAAAAGTAAAAGTAACACTGGTACGCAGCCTCAATGGTCGGGTTGAGAACCATAAGGCATGTGCAGCGGGTTTGGGTTTACGCCGCATGCACCAAACAGTTACGGTTGAAGATACTCCCGCCAATCGCGGCATGATTAACAAGGTTTCGTACTTACTAAAGGTGGAGGAAGCATAAGATGCGCTTGAATACGTTATCTCCTGCGGCGGGTGCGAAAAAAACCGGTAAACGCGTTGGACGCGGAATCGGTTCTGGATTGGGTAAAACCTGTGGCCGTGGCCACAAAGGCCAGAAATCCCGTGCTGGTGGTTTTAACAAAGTGGGTTTTGAAGGTGGTCAAATGCCTATTCAACGCCGCCTACCAAAAGTGGGTTTTATTTCGCGCAAAGCCAAATATCAGGCCGAGATTCGTTTGAACGAGCTGGAAAAAGTCGATGGCGGTGTTGTGGATCTGGAAGGTTTGATCAACGCTAACGTCATTAGTGGTGATATCAAGTCAGCGAAAGTAATTCTTTCCGGTGAAATCACCAAGCCCGTGACTGTGAAAGGCCTCGGTGCAACAAAGGGCGCTCGTGCAGCTATTGAAGCTGCCGGCGGTAAAGTCGAAGGCTAAACAGGTATCTTATGTCTGCATCACGCGAATCAGTCATGGCCGCGATGGGTTCCGGCAAATTAACGGAACTCAAACAGCGATTGCTGTTCGTATTCCTGGCGTTAATTGTGTTTCGCGTTGGCTCATTTATTCCGGTACCGGGGATTGATCCGGAAGCGCTGCGCATTTTGTTCGACCAGCAGCGGGGCACCATTCTGGACATGTTCAATATGTTTTCAGGTGGTGCATTAAGCCGATTGACGATTTTCGCTCTGGGTGTGATGCCTTATATTTCCGCATCTATCATTATGCAATTGCTGACGGCAGTAATGCCTAAACTCGAGCAACTGCGTAAAGAAGGTGAAGCGGGACGACGGAAAATTACTCAATATACGCGCTATGGCACGTTGGTGCTCGCCACTTTTCAGGCGATCGGTGTCTCTATTGCGTTGCAATCACAAAGCGTAGGTGGTTTGCAGGTGGTGCCGAATCCCGGACCAGGTTTCGTACTTACTGCGGTAGTTAGCCTGGTCACCGGTACCTTGTTTTTAATGTGGCTGGGTGAACAGGTTACTGAGCGTGGTATTGGTAACGGCATATCGCTGATCATTTTTGCCGGTATCGTGGCGGGTTTGCCATCCGCGATTGGCGGTACGCTGGAATTGGCGCGCATCGGTGAAATGAGTGCATTTCTGGTAATAGGTATCATTATTTTGGCGATAGTGGTCACGGGTTTTGTGGTGTTTATGGAGCGTGGGCAGCGGCGTATTACGGTGAACTACGCGCGGCGCCAACAAGGGCGTAAGGTCTACGCCGCACAAAAGACCCATTTACCGTTAAAAGTGAATATGGCGGGAGTCATTCCGCCCATTTTTGCCTCCAGCATAATATTGTTCCCGGCTACCTTGGGAAGCTGGTTGGGTAGTACCGAAGGCATGGGGTGGTTAAAAGATATCGCATCCACGTTGTCACCAGGACAACCTATTTATGTTGCCTGTTATGCGCTGGCGATCATATTTTTCTGTTTCTTTTATACGGCGTTAATCTTTAATCCCAAGGATACCGCCGACAATCTGAAACGGTCCGGTGCATTTATCCCAGGGATTCGTCCTGGCGAACAAACCGCTCAGTACATCGATACTGTGATGTCGCGGCTGACGCTGGTGGGTGCTGTCTACATTACCGCCGTGTGTTTGCTGCCGGAATTCATGATCGTGTACTGGAATGTGCCGTTTTATTTTGGCGGTACATCGCTGCTGATTATCGTGGTCGTGGTGATGGACTTTATTGCCCAGGTGCAGGCGCACTTGATGTCGCATCAGTATGAAGGACTGATGAAAAAGGCGAATCTCAAGGGCTACGGCCGTAGCGGCCTGGTGAGGTAACCGAATTTACTATTATTTCGCTGAAAGCGATGAAATCCTGAGGTAATTGTCATGAAAGTACGTGCATCAGTAAAGAAAATCTGTAGAAAGTGCAAAGTCGTGAAACGCAAAGGTGTTGTACGCGTGATTTGCGCTGATCCTCGGCATAAACAGCGCCAGGGTTAATTTGAACTGTATTGATTTGTTTTTGTTAAAGATTTAGAATGTCGCGTTCGCCGCGCCCAGTATGGTAAAGAGGTTTTAGGAGAAGAATCAATGGCACGTATTGCCGGTATCAACATTCCAGTTCATAAACATACCGTGATTGGATTGCGATCCATCTATGGTATTGGTCCGACTCGTGCGCGCGATATATGTGATGCGTCAGGTGTTGTTCCAGAAACCAAAATAAAAGATTTGACTGAAGAACAGCTGGATAAGATCCGCTCCGAGATTGCTAAATATTCCGTTGAAGGCGACTTGCGGCGGGAAGTGTCCATGAATATTAAGCATCTCATGGATTTGGGCTGCAACCGCGGTATTCGTCATCGTCGCGGATTACCACTGCGTGGTCAAAGAACCAGGACCAATGCCAGGACACGTAAAGGTCCACGCCGCGCAATTAAAAAGTAACTTATAGACTTTAGATAAAATTTTGTTAACCAGTATTTAGATAGGTACCTTACATGGCCGCTCCACGTGCTAAAAAACGCGTAAAAAAGAATGTTGTCGATGGTGTTGCGCATATTCATGCGTCATTTAATAACACTATCGTGACTATCACTGACCGCCAGGGTAATACGCTTGCCTGGGCGACGGCCGGCGGAAGTGGTTTCCGAGGTTCGCGTAAAAGTACCCCATTTGCAGCACAGGTTGCCGCTGAAAATGCCAGCAACGTGGTGAAAGATATGGGTATGAAGAATATGGATGTGTGTGTCAGAGGCCCAGGACCCGGTCGTGAGTCTGCTATCCGGGCACTGAATGCACAAGGGTTCAATATTACCAGTATTACTGATGTTACACCGATTCCCCATAACGGCTGCCGTCCGCCAAAACGGCGTCGCGTATAGTTAAAGAGCAAGGTTTGGAGACTGTTTAATGGCAAGATATGTAGGTCCAAAGTGTCGTCAATGCCGCCGCGAGGGAAACAAATTGTTCCTCAAGGGCGAGAAGTGTTTTACAGCCCGTTGCCCATTTGAAAATCGGGCATTTCCACCTGGCCAGCATGGTCAGCGACGCGGCCGTTTATCTGATTACGCACTGCAGTTGCGCGAGAAGCAAAAAGTCCGTCGTATTTATGGCATTTTGGAAAAACAGTTCCGCTTGTACTATCAGGATTCCGATCGTCGTAAAGGCGCGACCGGTGAAAACCTGCTGCAGGCATTAGAGTCCCGTCTGGATAACGTCGTATATCGTATGGGATTTGCGTCATCGCGCAGCGAGGCCCGGCAACTGGTTCGCCACAATGCCATCTATGTGAACGGCAAACGCGTTAACATACCTTCATATCAGGTAAAACCGGCTGACGAAATATCTGTCAACGAGAAAGCAAAAAACCAGTTAAGGATTCAGGGCGCGTTGGAAATGGCTAGCCAGCGTGGTTTCGTTGATTGGGTTGATGTGGATGTGAAAAAAATGACGGGTGTATTGAAGGCTCTGCCTGAGCGCAGCGATCTGCCATCTGACATCAATGAACAGCTCATTGTAGAGCTTTATTCTAAATAACACTGAGTTTGAATCGCCGAAGTGTTCGGCGGAATTATGTTTGGCAAATCCATGAAAAGGTTGGCAAACACGTAAGCAGGCTTATTACTTATTAACTTTTTAAGAGTTAAGCAAGCAAAGATTTCTAGCGCTAGAGAGGACTATTCATGCAAGGTTCATTATCTGACTTCCTAAAACCTAGTATTGTCAGCGTCCAGCAAGTAAGTGATCGTCTTGCCAAGGTGACATTAGAACCGCTGGAGCGCGGTTTCGGACATACGCTGGGTAACGCCCTGCGCCGCATACTATTATCATCGCTGCAAGGCTGTGCCGTGACTGAAGTTCAGATTGACGGGGTTTTGCACGAATACAGCACGATGGACGGTGTTCAGGAAGACGTCATTGATATACTGCTGAACCTGAAAGGTTTAGCGCTGAAAATGCACGCGCGTGACGAGGCGACCTTGACCTTGAACAAAAAAGGGGAAGGTCCGGTGACCGCAGCGGATATTAATCTGGACCATGATGTTGAGATTATTAATCCTGAACATATTATCTGCAATTTGACCAAGAATGGCGAAATTAATATGACTTTAAAGGTTGCAACCGGTCGCGGTTATCAACCTGCCAGTATTCGCCGCGGTGCCGAGGAAGATCAGGCGATTGGCCGTTTGCATCTGGATGCATCATTCAGTCCAGTTACCCGCGTTGCTTACGTGGTTGACAGTGCTCGTGTGGAGCAACGGACAAACCTGGATAAGTTGATATTTGAAGTTGAGAGTAATGGCACCATTGATCCAGAGGATGCGATTCGCAGTGCTGCGACCATCTTGCAGGATCAGTTGTCAACGTTTGTAGATCTGGAAAGTGTAGAGCAGGCTGAAAAGCGTGAAGAAGAACCGGAAATTGACCCGATTCTGTTGCGTCCTGTGGATGACCTGGAATTGACGGTACGCTCTGCCAATTGCCTTAAAGCCGAACAAATTTACTATATCGGCGATTTGATTCAGTGCACCGAAGTTGAATTGCTGAAAACACCTAACCTGGGTAAGAAGTCACTTACGGAAATTAAAAGTGTTCTGGCAACCAAAGGGTTATCATTGGGTATGCGCCTGGAGAACTGGCCACCTGCCAGTTTGAAAGAACAAAAAGAAGGCGTAGCCTAGCTGTTTATTGTTAATTATTGAATTGATATTGATGTAGGTAAATAATCATGCGCCACCAACACTCTGGTCGTCAACTGAATCGAAATAGCAGTCATCGCAAAGCGATGTTTAAAAATATGGCGTCATCGTTGTTTCGTCATGAGTTGATTAAAACAACATTACCAAAAGCGAAAGAATTACGTCGCGTTGCCGAGCCGCTGATTACAAAAGCTAAGGTAGATTCTGTTGCCAATCGCCGCTATGTCTATGACCGTTTACGTGACCGCGAAATGGTCGGTAAGCTGTTTGCAGAACTGGGCCCGCGCTACAAAGCTCGCCCTGGCGGTTATCTGCGTATCCTTAAATGTGGCTATCGCGCGGGAGATAAAGCGCCGATGGCGCTGGTTGAGCTGGTTGATCGTCCTGTAGTGGCGGAGGAACCGGCAGCGGCTGCAGAAGGATCGCCAGAGGAATAACCACTTCTTTGTGACCGGGTTATGATTTGAAAATAAAGATCGACTAAAAAAGCTGGCTTAATCCGCCGGCTTTTTTATTGCCAAGTGGGTATGGATGCCCTTTTTTGCTCACGTACTATAATTAAGTCCGAAGTTCTCCTGACGCAACCGCTGAATCAGTCAGCTGCCAGCTTCAAGTTCGATGTAGGTCGGACGTTATAGTAGCATTAGAAATTTCTTATAGACTTATCATCTGAGTTTTGCTGAAATTCAAGCGTTTATTTCCACCCGCCAAAAACGAATGGAGATGCTATGGAATTAACGATACATCAAGAAATCTTACTGTACGGATTTATTCTGGCCGTCATTATGGGTGCGTTGGTCAATAAGACCAACTTCTGCACCATGGGCGCCGTATCTGACTGGGTGAATATGGGAGATACCGGACGCTTTCGGTCCTGGATGTTCGCCATCGCCATTGCCATGGGCGGGTTGATTCTGTTGGAATCAGGCGGCATGGTGGATCTCGATAGTTATGAATTAAAAGACCTCCGCCCGCCGTACCGTATGTCCAACTTTGAGTGGTTACGATACATCCTTGGCGGCGTGATGTTCGGAATAGGAATGACGCTGGCCAGTGGGTGCGGAAATAAAACGCTCATTCGCGTCGGTGGCGGAAATATCAAATCAGTTGTAGTGTTGTTAATTGCCTCCTATTTCGCTTACTTAATGGCAAAGACGAATTTCTATGGCGTGGTGTTTCATAGCTGGATGAATCCTCTATCGATCGATTTGGCCAAAATGGGAATCGCCGGACAGGATGTTGGCCGAGTAGTGACCGGAGTAACCGGAGCAGAAGATCCGACGAACATTCGTACCATCGTCGGCGGTATATTCGTGCTGCTGTTAATGATTTACGTCTGGAAATCCTCCGACTTTCGTAAGAGTTTCGACAATATTCTCGGTGGGCTCACTGTCGGGCTGTGCGTTGTTGCTGCATGGTATTTAACGGCAGGTGCCAAAGGGCAGGAATGGTTGGAAAATACTTCTTTCATGGATGTGCCGCCGCGCGGTGTCGGCGCTCAATCGTTTACCTTTACCAGTCCGATGGCTGATACTTTTGACTATGCCTTGCATATCACCAATACCAATTTTGTCACCTTTGGTGTGATGGCATTGGCAGGCGTGATTGCTGGCTCATTCTTGTATGCTGTCATTTTCCGCAAATTCCGTATCGAGTGGTTCCAGTCAGGCAAAGATTTTCTGGCCCATGCCATTGGTGGCGTGCTAATGGGTATCGGTGGCGTACTGGCTTTGGGGTGCACCATAGGCCAGGGAGTCACCGGATTTTCGACCATGGCAATCGGTTCTATGATGGCATTTGTATCACTGGTATTCGGCAGTGCGCTAACCATGAAGGTTCAGTACTACAAAATGGTTTACGAAAGTGAAGCCACTTTCATGAGTGCATTGATAACCGCGTTGGTAGATCTCAAATTGCTTCCGAGCGGTATGCGCAAACTGGAAGCAGTGTAGCGCCTAATCTATAGCGTTTTTGACCATTAGTCGGTCTAATTCGTGCGTTTCATAAACTGGGCATCCTGTACTAGGATGCCTTTTAATTTCAGCTGGTTAGCCGGATAAACCCGATTCAGGACTTGTCATTCTCTGTGAGTTCTGTATGATTGCATCTCTTTTTGAACGGGCCGTTAGCTCAGTCGGTAGAGCAGTGGACTTTTAATCCATTGGTCGAAGGTTCGAATCCTTCACGGCCCACCATCATCCATCTCGGGCGATTCACCAGCTTAATTGCTTCAACGACTCACTGGAAATAGCGGTTAACAATGTCTTCATTATCTGCTGAAGTCGGTCGTCGCCGCACCTTCGCCATTATTTCTCACCCGGACGCGGGTAAAACCACCCTCACTGAAAAATTGCTGTTATTCGGGCGCGCTATCCAGTTGGCAGGTACTGTGAAAGGTCGTAAAGCCGCGCGTCATGCGACGTCAGACTGGATGGCGTTGGAGCAGCAGCGTGGTATCTCGGTGACAACGTCAGTGATGCAGTTTCCTTATCATGATCATGTGATCAATCTGCTGGATACACCCGGTCACGAAGATTTTTCCGAAGATACCTACCGCACACTGACAGCGGCCGATTCCGCACTGATGGTGATCGACAGCGCCAAAGGCGTTGAGGAACGCACCATCAAGTTGATGGAGGTATGCCGGTTACGGGACACACCGATCATCAGTTTTATTAACAAGCTGGATCGCGAAGGCCGTGATCCCGTGGAACTGCTGGATGAAATCGAAGATATCCTGAAAATCCAGTGTGCCCCCATTACCTGGCCTATTGGTATGGGTAAGCAGTTCAAGGGTGTGTTCAATCTCTACGAAAATAACATACACCTCTATAGTGCTGCGCACGGCGGCAAGATTCAGGAAGGGGAGGTGATTGAAGGTCTGGATAATCCACGCCTTGATGAACTGTTCGGTTCGCTGATAGAGGATTTTCGTGAGGAAGTTGACCTGGTGCGAGGAGCCAGTCACGCGTTTGATTTACAGGCCTATCGTGAAGGTAAATTAACACCGGTATTTTTTGGCTCGGCAATTAATAATTTTGGTGTTAGAGAGTTGCTGGATGCTCTGGTCGATTACGCGCCGCCGCCACCGGCAAGACAGACGCTCAGTCGTGCTGTGGATGCAACCGAAGAAAAATTCAGTGGCTTTGTATTTAAGATTCAGGCTAATATGGATCCCGCGCACCGTGATCGTATTGCCTTCTTACGCATTTGCTCCGGTCAGTACAGCAAGGGCATGAAAGTAAAACACGTACGCCTGGGGCGCGACGTTAAAATACCCAACGCCATTACCTTTATGGCCAGTGATCGCGGCCATGTGGATGAAGCATTTTCCGGAGACATTATCGGCATTCACAATCACGGCACCATCCAGATAGGCGATACATTTACGCTGGGTGAAGATCTCAAGTTTACCGGTATCCCGCATTTCGCACCCGAACTGTTTCGCCGCGCTATATTGCGTGATCCATTGCGGATGAAGGCACTGCAAAAAGGCTTGATCGAACTCTGTGAAGAAGGGGCTTCGCAGTTGTTTCGGCCATTGTCCAACAACGACCTCATTGTAGGCGCGGTGGGTATCCTGCAATTTGACGTGGTTGCCCATCGATTGAAAAATGAATACGGTGTGGAATGTCAGTTCGAGAACGTGAATGTGGCCACCGCACGATGGGTCACCTGTGATAATGAAAAAAAACTGGAAGAGTTCAGGAAGAAAGCCCAGGACAATTTGGCGATTGATGGTGGTGACAACCTGACCTACATTGCCCCGACACGCGTCAATCTTGAACTTACCATGGAACGCTGGCCGGATATCGAGTTTCATGCGACCTACGAACACTAGCCAATCTGCCCTAAAAGATCGTGGTGCTGCTTGAGCAGCTGACTTAGCTTCTTTCGGACAATTCTTCACTTTCTCTCTGCCGCCGTATGTTAATTTGTACATTGACGGCTAATTCATTATGAACAACTATTATTATTTGCCGATTAGCATGATTTCATGCTGGTGTAACATGGTCAGGAATTCATTCGTCAACGGAAGGAGAATGCTATGTACCAGGTAAAATTTTACAAAGGCGATTATTATGCGCGCCAGGCAGCTGCCAATGAAGATCAGTGCAAGTTATACATTGAACAACATTTCAATAGCAGTGCTTCGCAAAGTGCCAACTACTCCGTGGTAGTTACGGGTTACAATGCATCACAGACCAGCAAAAACTGGGGGCGCTGGTATGCGCGTGCTGTAAGTCAGGAGTTTGACATTCCGGTTGGTGGTGAAAGTGGATTATTGGTGGGCGGCTATAACGGGCGCGGAGATTACAACCTGCGCTTTACCAACATGCCCGCAATTCTGCTGGAACCCTTTTTTGTCAGTAATCCACAAACGGCGGAATTGATTAAAACCGAGGCTGCACAGTATCGCCTGGCCAGCATCCTGACGGAGAGTATTCAACGTTTTTTGCCCGACGGTGGGCTGGTAGGATTCAGCGTCGGTCACAAATACAAAACCTCCAGCCCTAATGATCGGGGTGCGGCAGTATTTGGTGGTGGTACAGAAGCGGATATCGCGGAGGCGGTATTGTTAAAAGCGCAACAACAATTAGAGACTGTTGGCGCTGTGCCCCAGGAGCGGGAAATCAAGGTAATGCAGGGCAACGAAGTATTGTGGAAAGGTAATATTGATTTTGATGCTGATGTGCGCTGGGATGGGCAGCGCGGTGTACTAACGGTGAGCTGAGCGCACCAGGCGCATCGCCGCGCTGGTTGATTTTTTTGCGGTATGGTTTTCACCGTAGCTAAAATTCACCAGCCACGCCATGTCGCTATTGTTTGCGAATTCGGTGCCCGTCCAATAATCCCCGGTGAATGTAGCAGGAAAGAGAATCAGGTTAATAGCGGGTTGTTGGCAACGTAGTTCAGCGATACTGCTTAATTCGTGAATAGTGGGTAAACGCCAATCATTGTATTCTTTCAACTGCGAAGCCTCGGCTGTCGCCAGGGCTTTTTCCCAGGACATGACATGAGGTGTACCAGCGCATTTGCCATCTTGCCAGGTCTGTCCAACGCTGCATCTCATCCATTCGATGTTGCGTCGCGTATCAAGCACCGTTCCATTGTTGTTGATACGAAAATGCTCCACTTTCGTCGTACTGTCGATCGAGTCAACACAGTCTTGTGCCTGAACTCGAAATGCGATGAACGCGAGTACGAGCGTTATCAGCATTATTACAGTGCGTGCCAGCAATTGCCTCTGAGATTTCATTGTTGCATGTCGCTCACCAGACGTACGTAACCATGGTCACTTTTAAAGTACGCATAGTCATAGCCAAAGGAAAATCCGATGCCCCATGCACTATCCTTGTCGTTGGCGTCTGGCACGGCGGACCAGTAAAACTGGTTACGAGTATTGGGAAAGTAGCGTTGGTCGATCGTGGGGCCGGGATATTTAACTTGGTAGTTCACGATCGAACGCAATTCTTCGCGGGTCGGTAAGCGCCAGTGAATACTGCCACAAAGCCGCTTTTGGTTTATGGCGTCAATGTATGATTGGGTATTGCATTGCGCAAGCGAGCATTTTCCCTGGTTTCTGTAACCCGCAAAACCGCCGTTGCGCCGCGGGTGCAGCATGTACCACGAATAAGTTTGGGAGGCATCCCGTAAGCTACCGTCGTGGGTTTTGACTTCCCAAAGCAAACCGGTGTTATTGTCTAGCACGCAATGCCAGGTGAGATCCTCATTGGCGTTATTCATGGATTTGCCCGATGCGTCGATTTTTATAAAACGTGGTGAGGGCGTAGTTTGAGCTGGTTTTGGCGAGGCCGCTGGCTTACTGAAATTGGCTGCCAATGAATGACTGGAAATCACAATCGTAGTAATTAAATTCAAAAATATGAAAAAAATACGCTTTCGACTTGTCATAGACTGTGTAAACTGGCCAGCAAATTGGGTGTCCAGTATATATAATGGTTATGTTAAACGGACAGATTGGCTTAATATCAGCCAATACTCCTCTGCTGTTTTGCTAACTTACTGTTTATATGGCGTAATTTCTGCATCGAATCATACCACTGGCCTCGATCTGGCAATGTGTAACGCTATGATTATTTAGGAATACTTGCCGGTTACAGGTAAAATACCGACCCTCATGTGGATGCCATTCATGGTGAGGCCCAGCGCAATAAATCGACTTATGGGAATATCGTCAATTATCAGTCCGCGAACAGGACAAGGTGGCTTTTTTTTACAATGAAAGATCTGGCGCAGGAATTAACACAGCGTTTCTGGGTAGGTAGCCTCGAAACCCGGTTACCACTGGTTGTAGCGTTTATGGCGATATTATTATTAACCCATAGTCTGGCCAAACTAACCTGGAATCTGGTTCCGCAACCTGAGTTTGATAGTGCACCAGCGGCACAACAGGAGCAACCACGGGTGCAACGCGTCACCCGTGAGCAACCGTTGGCTAAGAAGATTAGCGATTACAACTTGTTTGGAAAATTTGAAGCGAAAAAAGCTGCGGTCGCACCGACTCAGCCACTGGTGGTACCGGAGACACGCCTTAATTTAAAATTACGCGGCGTGTTTGCTTCGGATGATACTACCGCCGCCAGGGCAATAATCGCTGATGCACGCGGTGATGAAGATTCCTATAGTATTGGTTCGCAAGTTCCTGGCGGAGCCATTTTAAACGAAATTTACCCTGATCGGGTTATACTGGAACACAATGGGCGACTGGAAACACTCAAGCTGCCTGTGGAAGACGTTCCCGAAGATGGGGCCTCCAATACTGCCAGCGCCAGAGGAGGCGTGGGGGGAGCGGCTCCACCCAGCCGCCCCAGCGGTAGCATCAGCCCGAGCAGTGTTGCTGAGGCATCGGCGAGTACTGCGGATAATTCGGCGTTACTCGGTCAATACCGGGATGCCTTGATAAATGATCCCAATAGCGTGATGGGTCTGGTGAACGTGCGGCCCTATCAGAAAGATGGCCAGTTAGTGGGGTATCGAATTCGACCAGGAAAAGACCGTGCATTGTTACGGCGTTTTGGATTACGTTCTGGTGATGTTGTCACTGCCGTGAATGGGGTGCCAATGAATAATCCCGTCAAGGCACTGGAAGTATTGCGGGACTTGTCCTCTGCAACTCAGTTAACGGTTGATATCGAGCGCAACGGCACACCACAGTCATTTACCTTTCAGATCCAGCAATGAAATTGCCTAAACGCAGGATCAGTATTGAATTGTTGAGCAGACGATGAATATGTATAGAAAAATAAAACACAATTACAGAATGGTCGGCGTTACTGGCGTAATGCGAACGCAGTTATTGCGTATCATCATTGCACTCGCGCTGGTTATCTCAATCATGCCTCTGGCGCTTGCCGACAACGTGCGGTTAAATTTTAAAGGCGCGGATATTCAGGCGGTAATTACCAGTGTCGCGGATATTACCGGTAAAAACTTTATTGTCGATCCGCGGGTAAAAGGCAAGGTCACCATTATCTCCTCGCGCGCGATGAACGCTCGCGAAATCTATCAGGTGTTTTTGTCCGTGCTCGATGTCCACGGCTACACGGCGATTCCAGTTGGGAAAATGATTAAAATTTTGCCCGATGCGGATGCCAAGCATAGTGGTGTTCCGGCGGTGGATGAAGATGAAAAGATTGTTGGCGACGAGTCGGTGACTCAGGTTATCGAGGTTGAGCATGTGGCTGCTGCGCAACTGGTGCCGATATTGAGACCTTTGGTTCCGCCGCAGGGTCATTTAGCCGCCTATCCACAAAGCAACGTGTTGATCATTTCTGACCGTGCCAGAAATATTGGACGCCTGCTCAAGATCATCAAACGCATCGATCAACCCACCAGTGGCGAAATCGAGATTATTCGCCTGGAATACGCTGCGGCCAGTGATCTGGTACGAGTACTCACTACCTTGCAACAGCAGGAACAAAAAGGTCAGGCACCGACTGAGCGTCCCACCTTAGTGGCAGACGAGAGAACCAATAGCATTCTTGTCGGTGGTGACCGCTCGGCTCGCTTGCAACTGCGCGCCATCATTTCACACCTTGATACACCCGCTGAAGTGGAAGGCGACACCCATGTGGTGTACCTCAAGTACGCCAATGCCACAGACCTGGTGCCGGTGTTAACGGGCGTAGGAGATAGCGCCAAGAACATTGCCGTTAAGGCGGAACCCGGCAAAGCGGCGCCCGCACCGGCAGCGGCGGTACGCCGGTCCTCGGGAGGAGGTAACCAACCTCTGTTCGATATCCAAGCCGACGAAAGTTCCAACGCCCTGGTGATTACCGCACCGCCCAGTATTTATCGCTCTTTGGAAGCCGTCATACGCCAATTGGATATCCGTCGCGCGCAGGTGCTCGTAGAGGCTGTGATCGCCGAGATATCATCGCAGCGTACATCGGAGCTGGGTATTCAATGGATCTTTGATGGTTCCCAGGGAGACAAACCGGTAGGGGTTATTAATTTCGGCAATAATCCGATTTCGTCACTTGCTGCGGCGATTGCCAACAATCTGGGAGCCATTTCTGATCCCTTTGGCCCCGGTATGACCGTGGGTGTTGGTAAGTTTAACAGTGATACCTTTAATTTTGCCGCGGTCATAAGAGCATTAGAGGGCGACGGTGAAACCAACGTGTTGTCCACACCCAGCCTGGTCACTATGGATAATGAAGAAGCCGAGATCTTCATCGGTCAGGAAGTATCGATTCCCAGCGGATCATTCACCGTGTCAGGGAGTACCGCCACCAATCCATTCACCACCTTTGAACGAGTGCCGGTGGGT
>Ga0209536_100004226_pt1 | contig 22724 bp, 19 predicted proteins | sample DeeMarSeWOR28_12_FD_187461 | JGI IMG/M metagenome (GOLD analysis project Ga0209536, IMG submission 187461) | Marine sediment microbial communities from White Oak River estuary, North Carolina - WOR-2-8_12 (SPAdes) (version 2) | ecosystem: Environmental > Aquatic > Marine > Intertidal zone >... | reverse complement strand
AAGTTTATCAACCTCAGCCATCAAAACCTCGACAATTTTGTCTTCAGGAAATTTTTTTACGACCTTTCCTTTTTTAAAAAGAATTCCTACACCGTCACCGCCGGCAACACCGATATCGGCTTCTTTGGCCTCCCCAGGCCCGTTCACCACACATCCCATAATGGCAAGTTTGACGGGCAGCGGCTTTAACAATAAAGCGTTTTCAACCTGTTCGAGAATTTTAAACAGATCGATCTTACAGCGTCCGCAAGTGGGACAGGATATAATATCCGGACCGTACTGGCGAATGTCCAGCGCTTTCAGTATATCGTATCCAACCCTGACCTCTTCCACCGGGTCCCTTGTCAAAGAAACCCGAATCGTATCCCCGATACCTTCTGCAAGGAGCATTCCGATGCCAAGAGACGACTTGACAACCCCGGAATATCGTCCTCCTGCCTCTGTTACTCCCACATGAAGGGGCAGATCGGTCTTTGAGGAAAGAAGCCTGTATGCCTCTACGGTACGATGGACATCGGAGGCTTTAATTGAAATCTTTATGTTGTTAAAGTCAAACGATTTTAATAAGTCAATATGCCGCATAGCGCTTTCAACCATGGCGTCCGCGCTTGCCCCATTATATTTCTTTAGGATATCTTTTTCAAGAGAACCTGAGTTAACCCCGATTCTAATGGGAATGTTAACGTCTTTTGCACAATCTACCACCGCCTTGACTTTTTTCCCCCCACCAATATTTCCCGGGTTAATTCGAAGGCCGTCGGCGCCGGACTTTGCCGAAGCAATTGCCAGACGGTAGTCGAAATGGATGTCGGCAATAATCGGTATGGAAATCTGATGCTTAATTGAGGATATCGCTACTGCAGCTTCATGGTCGGGCACAGCCGCTCTGACGATTTCACATCCGGCTTTTTCCAAGCGATGAATTTGTGAGACAGTGGATTGGACATCCTGGGTAAAGGTATTGGTCATGGATTGGACAGCAATCGGTGCGGTACCGCCCACGTTTACATTTCCAACCTTAATCTGGCAAGTCTTTTTTCGTTTTATTGAAAAAGCCATGATGACCTGATATTGAATAAATTTGACAATGATTTTTTATTAAGTGAATAAGATATATAATTAACAGACAGCACCCTGAAATTCAAGCAAAATACAGAATCTGGATCGGTTTCAAAATTGTAGGTGTTCACAGGGTGTGCTTCCCCGTAGTGCGATATTGGCGGAGCGGCTTCGTCATTTCAATGATTTAGCTGTGGGGGAGACCGCGGCTCCCGCATGCTTTTTGCGGGAGAACGCAGAGGGAACAGGAATGTCCCCGATGCTAAGTCATTGAAATGACCAGACACGTGGACACCGGAGTGAAACGGAGGAAAGCACTTTCTGAACACGTGATCAAAATTGATTGATCCGTAAAAAAGTTAAATTTATCATGTTTTAGGATAAAAACATCGCAAAAGGAGCGCGCAATGAGTCTTCGTAAAGGTAATAAATTTTCAACAAAGCACGGACCCGATGAAAAACCCGACGCCTTGATTAAAAATGAAATATTGAAACAGACACAGAACGAAAAGATTCCCTGTGCCGTGGCATTTCAAATTGCTGAAACTTTAAAGATTTTACCTGAGACGGTGGGCAAGACGGCAGACCTGATGAATTTTAAATTGACGAAATGCCAGCTGGGATTGTTTGGATATCCGCCACAAAAAAAGATTGTTAAGCCCCTGGAAAATATAAAAATAGATGTCAAAGATGCTGTTTCCCACGCCCTTGTTCAAGGAAGGCTTTCATGTAAGGACGCATGGGACATTGCATCCCGGTTGCATGTCAGCAAAATAACTGTCAGCGATGTTTGCGAAACAATGGGGATTAAAATTAAGAGTTGCCAGCTTGGCGCGTTTTAACCGATGTGCAAATCAGAGTTTTGAGACACTTTAATAAGTTCAAATTCAATCTAATTCCCGATATTCCAGTATTCCATTCTTCCGCAGATACCCACGGGCTTACGCCCGTGGTCCTCTGCTAATTTCGATAGAACGTTTCTTTTGGCCTGCGACATCAAAGGCTTATTTGAATGTATGGTGCGCGAGACTTGGAAAATAAAACTTTTCTTCTTAAATTTCGTGCTTACTATGGGTAAAAACATAAACAAATTTATCCATTTCACGTGGTCAATGAAAAATGAAACGAAGAGCATTCATAATCAAAATACTTATGAGTTTACAAACATTGTTTTTAATGCGTTTTTTGCACCCTGCTGTTATAATGGCAGCCATCGGAAAAATGAGTGATGATCACTTGCATTATAAGCCCTTAAACGGTCGAAGTTTGAGGGACATTGCGCTTAAAAAAGAGCATCATGGCAACGGCGTTTTCAACAATCCCGTCGGACCTTTGCGGGAGGGGAGATTTCTGCAACTTCTGAAATGGAAACTCAGCCCAAATCACTTTAGTTCCTATCTCGAAGACCAGTCCGTTCAACCCATTGTCATAAACTGGTCGCCAATCCAGGCACATCAGGGTGTCAGTGTCACTTTTCTCAAACACGCCGGGGTTCTCATCAAGGATGGCGACCGTTATTTAATGGTAGATCCGATGTTTTCCGGTCTGACATGGTTTATTGAGGATTTTTCACCATTTATATTCAGCCCGAAACAGATCCCAAAACCGGATCACGTTTTGATCACTCATGGTCATTACGACCATCTAGACAAATCCTCTCTGTCCACTCTGGATAAAGCCACCCATGTGATCACTCCCTTGGGACATCATCGGGTATTCCAGGATTTGGAAATGAAAAATCGAACCCAGCTCGACTGGTACGACACATTTCGCAATGGTGATCAATCGATAACATTTTTGCCCAGCAATCATTGGACCATGCGAAATCCGTTTAGAGGCCCCAACCGATCATTATGGGGAGGGTATATGATCGAAACATCTACCGGAAAAACAATTTATATCATGGGGGACTCCGGATACTTCGACGGATTTTCGGAGATCGGACAGGAATTTGACATCGACTTGGTGATCATCAATCTCGGTGCCTACGAACCCCGGTGGTTCATGGCTTCCAGTCACATCAATCCCCGGGAAGCGGTGCAGGCGTTTAAAGAACTCAATGCCAAAAAGATGATGATCGTGCACTGGGGAACATTTCGTCTGGGCGACGAACCCGTACATTTTCCACCCAAAGACTTAAAAAAAGAACTAAAAAAGGAAGAATTGAGCGACCGGCTGGTGGATATCAAGCATGGTGAAACATTCCTTTTGAGCTGACCTTGTCATTTTAAATTTCCGAAAAACGAAGCATCATATAATGAAAAAGATCAGAACGGCAAACACCGTTTCCCTGTAGAAACTGAAGGCTAACAATCTTTGCGGGTAATAAACCAAGTCAATTGTTCACGGGGTATTTACCCTACTTCACCCCTGTATCCCTAAAACTGACCCACAAAGGGATTATAACGCTTTTCCCTGCCAATACTTGTTTCTGGCCCATGACCTGATAGGACCTTTACATCATCGTCCATTTTGAAGAGCTTTGTCTGAATGCTCGATATCAATGTGTTAAAATCTCCACCGGGAAAATCGGTTCGCCCAATGGAACCGGCAAAAAGTGTGTCACCAACAAAGACAACCCCGTTTGTATAAAGAGATATTCCACCCGGTGTATGACCCGGGGTATGAATCACACTTAAAGTGATGTCACCGAAAGAAACGGTATCACCTTCCTCCAAGGTTTGATCACAAGGCGGTGAGTTTTCCACTGAAATACCGAAAAACGCAGCATTTGATGAAAGACTTTCAAGCATGGGTGCATCAAGGGGATGGATGAGGATGTCGGCGCTGGTTGCATCTTTCATCTTCCCGTTTGCGCTGACATGATCAAAATGTCCGTGGGTATTAATGATATATTTTACCTTAAGATTATCATTGGCAAGAGCACGCAGGATTCTGTCTGAATCACCTCCCGGATCAATGACAACAGCTTCTTTTGTTTTTGAACATCCACATATAAAACAGTTTGCCATCAGTGGACCAACAACCAATTCTTTAATAATCAAAATATCCTCCTTGTAAAATCAAACGCTACCGTTATGAAATCCTCTTTTTTGCCTGCTCAACGAGTTCGACAAGGCTGACGATTTTCTGTTTCGGCTTTGAATTGGCGAGTTTTTTAAACGTATCCTCCGATAGGGATTTTTTTAAATATCCCACCACATCAAAGCATTCCCACCAGCAGTCAAAGATCTTCCAGCAAACGGAATGGTCATCACTGCCTGTTTTACAATAGAAAAATGAAACAGGTCCACCCAGTCTGGGACACCTTCGCTCAAGCTGATCGATGTTTTCATTCATTGTTAATCGGTGTCGTTGTCTTGTTTTCAGCCCTTATTTTAATTTTCTTTTTTTCTAAAGCCAACCGGATACTGTCGAGGATTCCATTGATAAAAGCACCGGATTCTTCGGTGCCAAATTTTTTCCCCACGTCAATTGCCTCATTGATGGAGACTTTTGATGGAATGTCATGACAGTAAAGCAGTTCATATACCGCAATCCTCATAATATTTCTATCCACGCATGCCATACGGTCAATTTTCCAATTATCGGAAAAGGTCTCAATAATTGAATCAATCTCGGGTTTTGCTTGAATAACGCCTTTAACAAGCTTTAGAAAAAACGGGCGGGCCTTTTTTGAAGAGGCAAAATTAAGGCAGAAAAGTTCCAGCAACTCATTTGAGTCGTTATGGTTCATATCCATATAAAAGAGCGCCTGCATGGCAAGTTCTCGGGACTTGCGACGGTTCCCCATGGTTACGCCCGATCGACAACCTCAATCAAATTTGCCATTTCTATAGCCGATATCGCCGCACTCCATCCTTTATTACCGGCTTTGGTTCCAGCCCGTTCAATGGCCTGTTCAATGGTGTCCGTGGTGACAATGCCAAATATGACCGGAATTTCAGATTCCAAACTGACCATGGCAATGCCTTTGGAAACCTCAGCACTGACATAATCAAAGTGCGGGGTGGCGCCTCTGATGACAGCTCCAAGGCATATAACGGCATTATATCGCGCCGTTGAAGCCATCTTTTTTGCCATCAATGGTATTTCAAAAGCACCAGGAACTCTGACGATTTCAATATCCTCGTCCTTTGCCCCGGATCTTAACAGTCCATCCAAAGCCCCTTCAAGAAGTCTTTCGGTGATAAAGTCATTAAAACGGCTGACAACAAGCGCAAATTTTTTACCCTCAGCAAGAAGCTTGGCTTCAATAATCTTTGGCATTTAACCTCCTCCCGATTTTGTTTCCTGAATCTTTCAAGATACCAGCGGTATGTAAGAATTAGCAATTAGAAAATAGATAACCGCAAATATAAATCAGAATATCAGAAGGTCGGAGACTCTAAGACATGCCAACCTTCTAACTTTCCCACCTTCTCACCTTCTTGCTCTTCACCTTCTTTCTTATTTTTTAAAATATTTTTGTTTATCAGTGGTTCGCCTATCTTCTTTCCGCTTTTCTCTTTTTTATTTCCAGTTTAATTGCTAGGACACGGTATCAACACTTAACAGATGCCCCATTTTAATTTGTTTACATTTTAAATACCTTTGATTGTATTCATTGGGTTCTGTTTCGATCTCTATCTGCTCAACAATACTGAGGCCATATCCATCGAGCCCAACCATTTTTTTGGGATTATTGGTAAGGAGCCTCATCTTTTTTACGCCAAGATCTACCAGAATTTGCGCACCAATTCCGTAATTTCTCAGGTCTGGAAGGAATCCAAGCCTCTCATTCGCCTCAACCGTATCGAGTCCCTGGTCCTGAAGGGCATAGGCTCTTATTTTATTAACAAGCCCAATGCCACGGCCCTCTTGCCGAATATATAGAAGCACTCCGACGCCCTCCTGATCAATCATTTCCATGGCCGTCTGCAACTGATCACCGCAATCGCAGCGAAGGGAACCAAAAATATCCCCTGTGAGACACTCTGAATGAACCCTGACGAGAACCGGTTTTTCAGGATCAATCTTTCCTTTAACCATGGCGATGTGAAGTAAATCATCTACATCGTTTTCATACACAATTGCCTTGAATTCCCCTGCAATTGACGTCGGGATTATTGTTTCCGCCGTTCTTCTCACAAATGATTCGGTGCGCATACGATATTCTATAAGGTCGGCAATGGTGCATATGCCCATACCATGCTTTTTACTGAATTCCTCAAGAGCCGGCATTCTGGCCATGGAGCCGTCTTCATCCATGATTTCGCATATGACCCCGGCAGGTTTCAAACCGGCGAGACGCGCCAAATCGATGGATCCTTCCGTTTGTCCGGCACGCACCATCACACCACCTGTTTTGCCGCGTAAAGGGAATACATGACCGGGTCTAACAAGGTCGGTGGGCTTGGCATCGTCCGCGACCGCCGTAAGGATGGTTGTGGCACGGTCCGCTGCGGAAATTCCGGTTGTTACGCCACACCGGGCCTCAATGGAAACCGTAAATCCGGTCTGAAATGTAGATGTATTTTGCTTGACCATCAACGGAAGGTTGAGTGAATCGATCTTTTCCCCGGTCATGGAGAGGCAAATCAGCCCTCTTCCATATTTTGCCATGAAATTGATGGCCTCAGGTGTAACGGCTTCAGCAGCCATGCAAAGGTCGCCTTCATTTTCACGGTCTTCATCATCAACGAGAATGACCATGCGTCCGTCTTTTATGTCTTTAATTGCTTCTTCAATGGTTATTAGTGGCATTTCTATCGATGTTCTCCTCACCCGGATAAAACCGGAAATATCTTTATATTACAAAAATTCAAAGAATTTATCTGATAATTAAAAATCATTGGAAAATTAAACAAACCCCGTTTTCGTAAGAAACTCCATGTCTAAAGAGCTTTTGGATCCTTTTGTCTGTTCATCATGGTGTTTTCCCCCGACAAAACGCTCAACGTATTTTCCTATCATATCTGTCTCTATGTTGACAAGATCCCCGGCTTTTTTAAAGCTGATGGTCGTCAATTTTGCCGTGTGGGGGATAATGCTGACATCAAAACTGTTGAGACCACAATTGTTAATGGTCAGGCTGATACCATCCACTGCGACCGAACCCTTTTGAATCATATAATGGGAGATGAATTCAGGTACCTTAAAGGAAACCATCATCGCGTTACCTATATTTTGTTTGAGCGTAATGGTTCCGGTTCCATCGATATGACCTGAAACGAGGTGACCATCAATACGGTCAGAAAGGCGAAGGGCCCTTTCAAGGTTTACACGATCGCCGATCTTGGCGCTTTTAAACGTCGTCTTTGCAAGCGTTTCGGGTGAAACGTCCGCCGTAAAGTGTTTGTTGTCGATCATAACCACCGTCAAACAGGCACCGCTGACGCAAATGCTGTCTCCGATCTTGGTCTGTTCAAGAAAAAAATCCGCATCAACGGTAATGCGTTTGCCCTGACCTTCCGGCCGAATCTCACGAATGGTTCCGAGACCTTCTATAATGCCCGTAAACATAAGTCCTAAAATTGTCTATTCAAGATTGTCATTCATTTTCATTCAAAACTCAGGTAATATATCCTTCGACCATAATATCATCGCCGAATCGCCTGACACGAATGTCTTTAACCGGAATACAATGATCCATTAAATCCACGCCGGGACCTTTGCATATGGGGATGCCGTCATCTCCTCCCAGGATTTTAGGCGCATAGAAAAATAGGACTTTATCAACGATTCCGGCGGACAGGGCTGAAGCGAAAACCCGGCCCCCGCCTTCGATAAGGAGGCTGGTGATACCCAAAGATCCCAAGAGATCCATAAGCCGGTCGAGATCGATCAGCCCATGGGATACCGGCGTTTCAATAATCCTGACACCTTTCTTTTCTAACCGGGTCTTTTTATCGCTTGACATCAAAGGACCGGTGACGAGTATCGTATCAGAATCCGATTGAAGCCGCAAGAGTTTAGCTTTTTCAGAAATTCGAAGGTGTGTGTCGAGAATAATCCTGGTTGGATCAAGCTGTTTTAAAACTTTTGGACGGGTCTTCAACCGAGTTGTTAAACTGGGATTATCTTTTTCAACTGTATTTATACCGACCATAATGGCATCTACAGCATGCCGGAGTTGGTGTACGAACTGCCTTGATTCTTCGCCGGTAATCCATCTTGAATCGCCCGTTCTCGTTGCAATGCGGCCGTCTAAAGTGGCTGCGCATTTAACAATGGCAAATGGACGTTTTGTTACGACATATTTTATAAAAATTTCATTGAGTCTTTTTGCTTTTTTTTCACAAACTCCCACCGAGATGTTGATACCGTGACTTTTTAAGTAGTCCAATCCTCCACCCTTGACTCCGGGATTTGGATCATTCATTGCAGCAACAACCCGCCGGATGCCGGCAGCAAGAACTTTCTCGGTACAGGGGGGTGTACGTCCCGTATGATTGCAAGGCTCAAGTGTTACATAAAGGGTTGCGTTTTTCGCCAAAGCTCCGGCATCTTCAATGGCATTGACTTCAGCATGAGCTTCTCCGGCAGCTTTATGATATCCTTTTCCGACAACCTTTCCGTCTTTAACAATAACGGCACCCACCATCGGATTGGGCGAGGTGAAGCCCTCCCCTTTTTTGGCGAGATCAAGTGCCATCTCCATAAAACGTTTATCTTTTGTATCTGTCAAAATCCTACGGATGAGCCAATCCCGGACGAATCCGAATGACGATGAATCGTTATTAATGCTTGCTCAATAGATTTTTTAGTTCAGAAACAAAATCATTTACATCTTTGAATTCCCTGTAAACCGAAGCAAATCTTACATAGGCGACATCATCTATTTCATGAAGTTTTGCCATGACTTTTTCACCGATTTTGTTGGAAGATATTTCCTTTTCGCCGGTTTCCCTGAGATCACGCTCCAGTTCATCGAGGAACTCTTCAATGACATTAATGCTTATGTTTCGTTTCTGACAGGCTTTTTGAAGACCCGAACGCACCTTTTCACGGGAAAAAACTTCACGACGTCCATCTTTTTTAACGATCATAACAGGAATTTCTTCAATATGTTCATAGGTGGTAAATCGTCTGCCACATATGATGCACTCCCTGCGTCTTCGGATAACGGCCCCATCTTTACTTAGTCTAGAGTCAATCACCTTGTTGTCAATTTCTCCACAAAATGGGCACTTCATGAATTCCTCCCCGATACTATTCCGGATTTTTAGTCATTAATTCGGACGAACCGGCCTCGACTTTTATAATATCAACACCTGCTTCCTTCAACATTTCTTGGGACATGGAATCGGCATACCCGGATGCATAGCAGATTCTGATTATCCCTGCATTGATAATCATCTTGGCACATATGGAGCACGGCAGGTTTGTACAAAAAAGTGCTGCGCCCTTTATCGAGACACCATGATAGGCAGCTTGAATAATCGCATTCTGCTCAGCATGTATACCGCGACAAAGCTCATGATTTTGACCCGAAGCAATATTCAGTTTTTCCCGCAGGCATCCTGTTTCAAGACAGTGTTTAATGCCGGCGGGTGCACCATTGTAACCCGTCGATAAAATTCTTTTATCTTTTACGACAATCGCTCCGACCGCACGTCGAAGACATGTGGAACGCCTGGCCACCAGAAACGTAATATCCATAAAATAGGCTTCCCATGATGGACGGCTGCCTCCCAGAGACATTTTATCCCACCCCTTTTTGCCGGTTGTAAAAAAGTGGGAACGCTTCGCAAAGCTCAAAAACTTTCTTCTTGGTTGTCGCAATAATGTTATCATCCCTGTGATGATGAAGTACCTGGACGATCAGTGCTGCAATTGTCTCCATCTCGGGCACTTTCATACCCCTTGTGGTAATGGCGGGGGTCCCGATGCGTATGCCGCTGGTAAGTGTCGGGCTTAGCGTCTCAAATGGTATTGAATTTTTGTTGACAGTAATCCCGGCACAACCCAAGGCATCTTCAGCATCTTTGCCTGTAATCTTCAGATTCCTCAAATCAACAATCATCAAATGATTATCGGTGCCATCAGAAACGAGTTTGATACCGCTGTCCATCAGATGACCGGCAAGAGCCCGCGCATTTTTGACAGTATTTCTTTGGTAGGCCTTAAACGACTCACTCATCGCTTCCTTGAAGGCAACCGCTTTGGCGGCAATTACATGCATGAGTGGTCCGCCCTGAATACCGGGAAATATTTCTTTGTTTAATCTCGCACTGTAATCTGTTCTTGCCAAAATCAGACCACCGCGGGGCCCTCTTAAGGTTTTGTGAGTTGTTGACGTTATCACATCGGAATAAGGTATGGGAGATGGATGAAGCCCGGCTGCCACTAACCCTGCGATATGAGCCATATCCACCATCAAATAAGCGTTTACCGACTCCGCGATTTTCGCAAAAGCATCAAAATCTATGATACGAGGATACGCGCTTGCACCGGCAATAATCAACTTTGGTCGGTGCTTATTCGCCAATCGTTTCAGTTCTTCATAGTCTAATATGCCGGTATCCGCATCGACGCCGTAATGAATAAAATTATAAAGTTTACCTGAAAAACTGGCCGGGCTTCCATGGGTAAGGTGTCCACCATGAGACAAACTCATCCCGAGAACCGTATCACCGGGTTCTAATAAGGCAAAGTAAACGGCCATATTGGCTTGGGACCCCGAATGAGGCTGAACATTGGCATATGCTGCATTGAATAATTTTTTAACTCGATCTACCGCCAGTTTTTCTGCAATATCAACATATTCGCATCCCCCATAATAGCGTTTATCAGGATAACCCTCGGCATACTTATTGGTTAAAACGCTCGCTTGAGTGGCCATCACCGCAGGACTGGCAATATTTTCGGATGCGATAAGCTCCAGCGTGTGTGTCTGCCGGTCAATCTCCATAGAAATTGCACGGGCTATTTCGGGATCTACTTTTTCAATAAGTCTGAAGTTCAAATACGTATCCCTTACGTGGTCTTGGATGTTTAATTATTTTTTATTGGTTTAATCCTTATTTATTCGATCGATTTTTTCCAATCGTCGCTGATGTCGTCCACCGTCAAAAGGAGTTTCCAGCCATACTTTCACGATCTCCATGGCAAGAATGTCCCCGATAACACGTCCCCCCAAAACCAGGATATTGGCATTGTTGTGTCGTCTGCTCATGATAGCGGAAAAAATATCGGCACACAACGCCGCCCTGACACGAGGAAATTTATTGGCCACCATGGACATACCGATTCCTGTACCACACAGGAGTATGCCTTGTCTGAATTTTCCCGATGACACCATCGACGCAACTTTGATCCCGATATCCGGATAGTCCACCGAATCTTCACTATAGCAGCCGACATCCTCAACATCAATGGCGTGTTCCATGAGAAACGCTTTGATTTTCTCTTTCAAAACAAATGCAGCGTGATCGCTACCGATGACAATAGGGGTTCTATTTTCGACCATCATATTTCCCTGCAGAATGTACTTGAAATGATAATATTGCCAAAAATTCTAAAATTCTCCTGCATCAAGCAAAAAGGACGTTTTTTTCGAAACAAACAAAATTATTCAACATCAATTACCGTGCGGCCTTTATATGTGCCGCAACTGTGACATGCATGGTGTGGAAGCCTGGAATCACCGCACTGGGGACAACTGGTCAGATTAGGGGCTGAGGTCTTTTGATGAGTCCGTCGTTTGTTCCTTCTTGATTTTGATTTCTTACGTTTTGGAAGTGCCATAAATAATCACCTAATTAATTGTTTTTATTTAAATACTTTATAAACAAGAACCTTCATAAAGGTTGGAGTTTAACTAATTGAAATAATAAGTATTGTCAAGATTTTTCATACATATTTATTTTCGCACTCAAAAACAAGGCCTTACCTCTAATTTAATTCTGCATAAGCCTGAAAGCAAGTCCGGACAGGCGCTTTTTAGGCATATCGTTTTTTAGAGCAATTGTCAGGGCTTTTTTTGTACCGATAAGCGTGACCAGATTTTTGCCCCGTGTAATGGCGGTATATAAAAGGTTTCTTTGAAGAAGAACATAATGCTGAACCATGATCGGCAATATGACGGCGGGATATTCGGACCCCTGTGATTTATGGACGGATATGGCATATGCCAGAGAGACTTCATCGGTTTCCGTAAAATCATAATTTACCGTCCTTCCGTCGTAGTCCACGGAAAAGATCTGTTCTTTCATATTTACAGCGCTGATGGTTCCGATATCTCCATTGAAAACATCTTTTTGATAGTTGTTTTTAAGGTGCATGACCTTATCTCCAACTTTAAATGCGGTACCCGCGGTTTCAATCATCACCGGGTTCGGGTTCAATACCTTTTGTAAGACCTGATTGAGATAGGTTGTGCCGACAAGGCCTTTATGCATCGGTGTTAACACTTGAACATCGTGTATAGGGTCAAAAGAAAAGGTGTCGGGAATTATTTTCGTACATAATTCAACAATAGCAGAAACAACCCGATTTGGATCGCCCTGCTCCAAAAAATAAAACTCTGAAAGACCCTCCAAACCGTTCAGAGACTTTAAGACGGGCAGCTCACCATTACGAATTCTGTGAGCATTCAAAATAATTGGGCTTTCATGAGCCTGTCTAAAAATTTTTTTGAGATAAAAAACAGGCATTTGAGCTGATTTGATCATGTCGGAGAGAACATTGCCGGGCCCGATGGACGGAAGCTGGAAAACATCACCCACCAGAACCAATACAGCAGTCAAAGGGATTGCACTGATTAGATGAAACATTAAAAGTGTGTCCAACATTGATGCTTCATCGATAATCACTGCATCCGCATCAAGGGGATTATCCTTGTTTTTATTAAAGAGTCCGTCTTGAAAATTAACCCCCAACAATCTGTGAATGGTTTTTGCATCTCTTCGAGTCACCTCGGACAATCTCCTGGCGGCTCTACCGGTTGGTGCTGCAAGAAGCACTTTTTTTCCAAGCACTTCAAATATGGCATTAATAGACCGTATCAATGTTGTTTTTCCGGTTCCGGGTCCTCCGGTGATGATCGAAACCCGATGGGAAAGTATTTTTTCGAGGGCATCAATTTGTTCCTTTGAAAGCGCTATGGCCAATTTTCTTTGAACTTCCGTTGCAATACGTTCTGCATCGATTGAGCGGACTTTTATCGGAACAGACATCAACGCTTTAAGACGGTTTGATATGCCGTTTTCCGCCACATGGAATTCTCTGAGATAAATGATTCTGTTTTCGGAAGAATCCAATGCATTTTCAATGACCAACTCTTTCTCGGAAACCAGCGTCTCGATTAAATGTTCGATATCATCGGGTTTCAACTGATATAAACGCTGACAATGTTCAATCAGTTGATGTTCATACGTAAATACATGCCCTTCATTTATTAATTGCTGCATGACGTGGATAATGCAGGCTCTCACACGCGTTGGGTCATCGCTTGAAACACCCAGATATAAAGCAATCGTGTCAGCCAAATAAAAACCGATACTCGGGATGTCAGTGGTCATGCGGTAAGGATCGTTGCGGATAACATCTACCGCATCCGTGCCGTATTGTTTAAGGATTTTCGCACAATATGATGTGTTGACGCCTGCCTTTTGCAACAATTGCATCAGACCTCTTGCCGCATGATTGTATTTCCATGCATTGCATATCAAGGTGGCTTTGGCCTTTCCAATACCTTCTATTTCCAGAAGTTTTTCCGGATATTTCTCTATGATTTCAAAAACCTCGGCTTTAAAATAGTTGATTAGTTTATCGGCCGTTGAAGGTCCGATCCCTTTAACAATACCGGATCTTAGATATTGTTTGATACCGTCAATGGTTGCAGGCAGGATTTCCTTGTAGGATTGAATTTTAAACTGCTGTCCGTATTTGGGATGGATTTCCCAGGTTCCTTCCATCTTAAGGAATTGACCGGGTTTGACAGCCGGCATTGTGCCGACAATGGTAACGATATTATTGGTTTTGCTGGTTTTTAATTTTGCGATGGTAAAATGATTCTCGGCATTGAAATAGGTAATTCTTTCCAACTCTCCTTCAATGATGGTTGTGGGGAGGTGCCTGTTCATCGGCATTACGAGTCGTCCGTAAACGCTCTGCAACGGTTGCGGGTGATGATCCAGCGGGCGGCTTCCAAAAGACTTGGAACGATAACATCCGGATGGATCATCTTTTCTTTTAATATTTTTTCAGCCATAGCACCATTTCCGGTTTTAACCAAAATCGCAGATCCGCATCCGGCATTCCGAGCACATTCAATGTCCTTTGCGCTGTCACCCACCATGATTGATGATTCAAGGTCGATCTGGTATTTCATTTTAGCCCTATAAATCAATCCAGGTTTTGGTTTGCGACAGTCACACCTGTCTTCCGGTACATGGGGGCAATAAAAGATGTCTTTTATTTCACCGCCATTCGATCGAATGGTTTTTTTCATCATGTCATGGATGACATCCAGATCCTTTTTGGATACCATCTTGCGATGAATCACAGACTGGTTTGTAATGATAATAATGAGAAATCTATTCAGCGTCAGCTGTTTTAATGCTTTCAAACTGCCGGGGAGAAACTCAAATTCAGACCAGCTTTTTATGTAATCCGGAGAATCGCGGTTAATAACACCGTCCCGATCCAAAAAAACCACTTCTTGCTTTTTATTTTGTCCGATCATCAATACTATAATTTGGCTCGGCTTTTTTTGTGTGCTCACAGGTTGTGCTTCCCCGTATCACTCTAACGGCGACGTGTCTAGTCATTTCAAAGACTTAGCATTGGTGGCATTCCTGCCCCACCTGCGTTCTCCCGCGAAAGGCACCCGGGAACCGCGATCTCCCCCACCGTTAAGTCATTGAAATGACAAAGCCACTGCGTCAATATCATTATACAAGAAAGCACACCCTATGAACGCGTACGGCTTTTTTACTTAATCATTCAGTTAATGACCATACATAAATAAGGATTTTTGTTCAAGATCAAGGCGTGCGAAAAAATAACCGCCCCGTTGAAGTACCGGGACAAGCCGGTATATGTGTTTAATATTCCGAGGATTATTTTTCGAGCACAACGCAGAGATTGGACAAAAAGACCATTTATGGATGGTCACTATCTTCAGCGATGGCAAACGCATTCTTATATCCGTTTTGGACCATGATGCGTTCAAATCTATTTGCCTGGGCCAGGTTGGTATACTTGCCGACCTTTACCCTGTAAAAGGTATCTCTTCCATTGAAATAGGATGTAATGTAGACATTGCTATAGGTTCGAGCCAGTTTTTCCCTGAGTCTTTCAGCGTTTTTCATTTCACCGAATGCGCCGATTTGAACCGTAAAGTTGCCTTCATACAAATCCGTTGCCGGATACGACGCTGTGTTGCTGTTTGATATGTCTGGCTGAATGGACTCGGTAAGCGCCACAATGACAACATCCGCCGTACCCGGTCCGACCATACCGAGCTTTTTGGCCGCCGTATAAGAAAGGTCGATGATCCTGCCTCTGACAAACGGCCCACGGTCGTTGATTCGAACTTCAATCACTCTGTTGTTTTTTATATTTCTCACGCCGACAAGCGTTTCAAATGGAAGGGTTTTGTGTGCAGCCGTCATGGCATACATATTATAAATCTCACCATTGGCTGTCTTTTTCCCGTGGAAATCCGTTCCGTACCAGGATGCTTTTCCCCGTTGAATGAAGCTCTGAGCATCCGGCAGAGGCTTATACCAGGTATTACCAACCTTATAGGGTTTAGGGTGTCCGGGAGGTGTTGGGGGGGGCTCTACCGTTGAACATCCACATAAAAGAAACGCTGAAATACTCCAAAAAACAACACATGGACAAACTATTCGCCAATGTCTTTTTAAGATAAAAATGGCCATTACTCTTTTTCAAATGCGATCTTTAAAACATCCTGCATCTTTTCCACAGGTTTAAAATTTATTTTCTTCTGAATATCTTTGGAGATATCGTGTAGATCTTTTTCGTTCAGCTTTGGGATAATGATCGTTTTTATTCCCGCGCGATGAGCCGCCAGCACCTTTTCCTTTATGCCGCCAACCGGCAGGACCTGGCCCCTCAATGTGATTTCACCGGTCATAGCCAGATCTTTTCTAATGGTCTTATTGGTCAGCAACGAGGCCAGGGCCGTCAACATGGTAACACCCGCGGAAGGGCCGTCTTTTGGGATAGCCCCTGCGGGAACGTGAATATGTATATCATGTTTTTCGAAATAATCGTCAGAAATGCCGATTAAAGCGGCGTTGGACCGAATGAAACTCAATGCCGCGGTGGCTGATTCTTTCATGACATCTCCGAGTTGACCGGTCAAGGTAAGGCCCTTGCTCCCTCTCATGGACGTGGCCTCTACAAAAAGAAGTTCCCCTCCTGTTTGTGTCCAGGCCAGACCTGTGGCTACGCCGGGAATCGACGTTCTGGCTTTAACTTCATGGGTCAATCTTACAGGCCCCAGATACTCGGAGATATTTTCAACTTTTATGATAACCGACTTAATTTTTTCCTCAGCGATACCGGCTGCAACACCACGACAAATGTTTGCGATTTCCCGTTCAAGATTTCTCAAACCAGCTTCACGTGTATATCCGGAAATAATATGTTTGATAGCGCCGTTTGTAAATTTTATTTGACCGGCTTTAAGTCCGTGGGCGTCGCGTTGCCGCGGAATTAGATAACGATTTGCGATCTTTATTTTTTCTTCGAGGGTATATCCGAGAAGCGTCAATACCTCCATTCTGTCCCGCAGCGCCGGGGGAATGGTATCAAGAATATTGGCGGTGGTAATAAACATCACCTTTGACAGGTCAAAAGGAACGTCAAGATAATGATCCGAAAAGGAAAAATTTTGTTCCGGATCAAGAACTTCGAGCAAAGCAGACGACGGATCTCCTCGAAAATCACTTCCCACCTTGTCGATTTCATCCAGCATAAACACCGGATTGTTTGACCCGGATCTCCGGATTCCCTGGATAATGCGGCCGGGAAGTGCCCCGATATAGGTTCGCCGATGTCCTCTGATTTCAGCCTCATCCCTTACACCGCCCAGCGAAATCCGGAAAAATTGTCGCCCCAAGGCATTGGCGATGGAACGGCCCAGCGATGTTTTTCCGGTGCCGGGAGGACCCACAAAGCACAGGATGGGTCCTTTTGACTCCGGTTTCAATTTACGCACCGCCAGATATTCGATAATTCGCTGTTTGGCCTTATCAAGTCCGAAGTGATCTTGATCTAAAATTTTTCTGGCCTTTTTTATGTCCATGTTGTCTGTTGTACTTTCATTCCAGGGGAGTGAGGTCAACCAGTCCAGATAGGTGGAGGCCACCGTATATTCAGCTGAAGACGGATGCATTCGCGAAAGTCGGTTCAGCTCCCGTTCAGCTTCCTTTCTGGCTTCCTCGGGAAGATTCTTTTCCTCGATTTTTGCTCTGTAGTCCTCAATTTCAACAGCAGCCTCATCTTTTTCACCCAATTCTTCTCTAATTGCTTTGAGTTGTTCTCGAAGATAATATTCCCGCTGCCTTTTATCCATATCTCCTTTCACCTGGGATTGGATTTTGCTACCCAATTCTAATATTTCCAACTGGTAGTTTAAAAGACGCGTCACTTCTTTCAACCGCTTTTTTATATCGTAAACCTCCAAAATCTGCTGCTTTTCCTCAAGACTAGAATTGATGGTGGAAGAAATCATGTCAGCCAATACGCCGGGCTCTTGTATCGATTTGGCCATCACCACGATTTCCTGAGGTAAACCCGGGGAAAGCTCGGCAACCCTTGAGAACTGGCCGATCATGTTGGACATCAAGGCCTCTATCTCTTTGTCCTTTGTCTCTATGTCTTTAATATGTATAACACTGGCCTTGAGGTATGGCTTGACCTGTACATACTTTTTAACTTCGAATCTACCCAAACCCTGAGCCAGCAATTGCAATTTATTATCTTCTGTTTTTGCCATTTTCAGGATCAAAGCAACGGTTCCCACAGTATGCAGGTTATCCCGCATGCTCACATTTTCCTCTACCGATTTTTTCGCAACAACAAGTCCTATGAGTCGATTCTGGGACATGGCCTCATCCACCAGTTGAATCGATTCCGGCTGCATAACCACAAGGGGCAAAACCATTTTAGGGAAAAGAGCGGCGTCAAACAACGGCAGGATTGGCAGAATTTCAGGAATTTTTTCTGCGCTGATTTCAGGTGATCTGTGCTGTTCTGTCATAAGAACCTCCAACGAATGTATGTCGAGCCCGATCAGAAATTTATGAATCAATATCAATAATTAAGGTGAGTAATTACTTCAGCCTTCCAGACATTGCTTCAAATCAATTATTCAATAGCTATTCTTCTGAAATTGGAATTTTAAATGTTTTATCCAGTTTGAGTTTTGCGAGTCGAACTTGGAGAAAACCGTTCGTGTATGATGCTGATACGACTTCAGGATCAATGGGCGAAGGGAGATAAAGAATCCGCTCAAATTTACCGTACTGTATTTCTGCCAGTCTGTATTTGGCGTTATCTATTCGGGGAAATTGAGTCCGGTTTCCTTGAACCCTTACTGCCTTACTGCTGATTTCAAGTTCCAGCTCCTCTTTGTTAACCCCGGCAATCTCACCCATGATAATGATTTCGTCAGGGGTCTCATACATATCCATTTGAGGCTTCCATTTTTGCTCTGCAATCGTAAACATCGGATTTATTGTTCTGAATAGATCCTCAACAGTTTTTTCAAAGGTAGAACCGAGCTGATCGAAATCTTTGGTAAATCTTATTTTGATATAGTCCATTTTAAAGCTCCTAATTGTTATAACTTAACGCAGAATTTGGGCAAAAAGACTATTTATGAATGGACAATATTTAACATTTCAGTCACTGTTTGTAAAGAAAAGTTGTAAAGACATCATTGGTAACATAAAAATTGTGTTTTAACCACAAATGAAATATTGATAGTCCTGTGAAACGATAACATGATATTTTTGAATGGTTAAATATTAGGATGTTGCAATCTTCTTTATTAGAAGCCATCCATTGAAACAATCCAATTACAAAATTATGACCAATTCTCCCAAAAATTCTTTCAAGCTGATTATCGGTTCCCAGTATTTTTTATACTTTGGGGTCATGGGCATATTTTTGCCCTATTTCAATTTATATTGCTACCATCTCAATTTTAGCGGGTTCCAAATCGGTGTTCTATCGGCGATCAGATCTATTGCACTGGTTTTTTTCCCGCTGGTTTGGGGAGTGCTGGCCGATCGATTTCACATCAGAAGACCCATATACATATTATGCAGTTTTATCAGCACCGCCATTTGGGTATTTTATCTCTATACAACCGATTTTTGGGAAATGATGTTCATCACCGTTTTTTACGGGATATTTTACTCTCCGATCATTTCTTTTCTGGAAGCCTTTACCATGGACGTATTGGGCACGAAAAAGAAAAGCTATGGAAGGATAAGGGGTTGGGGATCCATTGCATTCATTATGACGGTTCTTTTGCTGGGTAAAGTCATAGATATTTACTCTATCGAAATAATCCTCATGCTCATCTTCTTGGGTTCTCTGGCACAGGCGCTTATTTCTATCAAAATCCCTGACATTCAGATTAAAAAACAAAGCTCTTTTTTTTCAAATGCCAAAGTTCTCTTCAAAAGGCGTGTCATCGTTTTTCTGTTCTGTTCATTTTTAATGCTGGCAAGCCATGGAACATACTATGGTTTTTATTCCATCCATCTTGAAAACCTGGGTTACGGCAAAACATTTATCGGCATTTCGTGGGCATTGGCATCCATTGCAGAAATTATCGTGATGATAAAATCTGATATTATTTTTAAACGCTTTTCCATAGATAATGTTCTGTTTTTTTCTTTTATGGTGGCGGTATTCCGATGGCTGGCCCTCTTTTTTGCGACCTCTTCAATGTTCATTCTGTTTTTGCAGGTTTTACATGCCGTCACATACGGTACGTTTCATGTATCCAGCATTCTCTATATTGATTCGTTAACGCCCAATGAGGCCAAGACCCTGGGACAGGCGGTGAATAACGCCGTAACCTATGGGCTTGGGTTAATGGTCGGATTTTTTATAAACGGATATCTTTTTGAAACATTAGGAACATTTACACTTTTTATGATCAGTGGTTTTATTGCCCTTGGCGGTGGGGCGCTCTTGAAATGCTCCCAGATAATGGATCGCAGGATCGACCCAATGGAATTATTCAAATCATAGAATGAACCATTTTCTTCTCACAACTCCAGAAGGACCCGCTTTTCCTGCCCGAAGCATTTGACAATTCATGGTTTACGATATAATAACAGTCAATTTGATTTTTTTCTTATGTTTCCGTCGAATTGGCAACATCTCCTATCAATGAAAGATGCTGAACAGGATTTCCGAAAAATTGGACCTGAGTGTAGGACTGCTCCATGAATCAAGAATTAACCGAAGAAGAAAAAGAAGCGCTCAAGCACGTTGTTGAAAAGCTCAAATCCTTTGGAAAAAAAAGAGGGAATCTAATCCCTATCCTTCAGATGGTCCAGAACAACCTTTCCTATCTCCCTTCTCGGGCCATAAAATTAGTGGCACAACATCTCGATATCCTCGAAACCGAAGTCTACGGAGTTGCAACGTTTTATAACCAGTTTCGATTTCATCCACCGGGCAAGTATCCGATTAAAGTTTGCCTGGGTACCGCATGCCACGTGAGAGCGGGTGATATCATCCTTGAAAATTTTGAACGCAAACTTGAAATTCCCGAAGGCCAAACCACACCTGACAGGAAATTCAGCATAGAAAGGGTGGCCTGTGTCGGTTGCTGTGCGCTGGCGCCCGTGGCCATTATTGATGAAACCGTACACGGGCATATGGCGCCCAGCAAGGTCGAAGGGCTTATTTTAAGAATAAAAATACAAGAAGAGATGGAAGAAAGAGAAAAGAGAAAAAATGAGCCCGGACAATCATAAAAACATCGATATGAAATTCAACAACATCCGTAAGGAGGCCGAAAAACGCCGGGCTGCGTTCCAGGATGCGCCGGTTCCCAAAATCCATATCGGCATGGCCACTTGCGGCATTGCTTCCGGTGCCCTGGAAACCCAAAAAGCCTTTGAAGAAGCCCTTATTGAAAACAATATTGAGGCCCAAATCCATACGGTCGGATGTTTCGGCCATTGCTATGCAGAACCGGTGGTTATTATCGATCACCCTGATTCCGGATTTCCACCGATATTTTATCATGAGGTCACCTCAGGTAAAGCCAAAATGCTCGTAAAACTCTTTTTGGGCGGCGGCGATCCGCGGTTCGAACACGTCTACGGGGCCACCGAAAAAAACGACCTGATTCCTTCAGTAACGGACTTTTCCAGGTTCAATCAAGAAAAACGAATCGTCATGGAAAAGTGCGGGCACATCGATCCTGAAGATATATATGACTACATCGCTGCGGGCGGATATTCAACCCTTGTAAAGGCCTTAAAACTCGATCCTGAAAAAATCATCCGTGAAATCACACGCTCTGGTTTAAGAGGTAGAGGCGGTGCCGGATTTCCCACTGGGAGAAAATGGAAACTGGCAAAAAGTGTCAAGGAACAAGAAAAGATTGTGATCTGCAATGCGGATGAAGGAGATCCCGGCGCTTACATGGACAGAACCATATTAGAGAGCAACCCGCATCAGGTGTTGGAAGGCATGGCCATCTGTGCCTATGCTGTCGGTGCTCAAAAAGCGTTGGTATATATCAGATCGGAATATCCCCTGGCTGTCAAACTGGTCACAACTGCCATACAGCAGGCAGAAAAATTGGGGCTTTTGGGGAAAGCAATTCTGGGCAGCACTTTTGACTTAAAAATCGATGTGTTTCAAGGATCCGGTGCCTTTGTTTGTGGCGAAGAAACCGCATTGATTCGATCCGTTGAAGGATATCGCGGCATGCCTCGTCATCGGCCGCCGTATCCGGTTCAAAAGGGTCTGTGGGATAAGCCGACGGTAATCAACAATGTAAAAACCCTGGCTTCTGTCCCCCCCATACTGAATCGTGGCGCAACCTGGTACAGAGCCATCGGTACACAGAACAGCCCCGGAACCGCAATTTTTTCCATCGTGGGGAATGTGGTTCATGCGGGCTTGGTGGAAATTCCAATGGGGGTGTCGTTACGAACCCTGATATTTGATATATGTGGCGGTATCCCAAACAACAAAAAATTCAAAGCGATTCAGATCGGCGGGCCTTCCGGCGGATGTCTCAACGAAGATTTTCTGGATACCCCCATTGACTTTGATTCTCTCACAGAAGTCGGTGCCATGATGGGATCCGGGGGAATGGTGGTGATGGATGAAGACACCTGCATGGTGGAAGTTGCCCGGTATTTCATTGATTTCACCCAAAAGGAGTCTTGCGGTAAGTGCACATTTTGTAGAATCGGGACCTACCATCTGCTCAAGATACTCGAGCGATTGACCAAAGGTGAGGCACTGGAAGGTGATCTGGAGTTATTGGAAACATTGAGTCAGGATATAAAAGCCGGATCACTTTGTGGCCTGGGTAAAACCGCTCCGAATCCCGTGCTCACTTCCCTTAAATATTTCAGGGATGAATATGAGGCTCATGTCAAAGAAAAGCGTTGCCCCGCGCTGATGTGCCGGGCGCTGACCGCTTTTTATTTCGATTTGGAACTCTGCGCACGCGGCTGTGATGCCTGTGC
>Ga0209536_100004225_pt1 | contig 22726 bp, 16 predicted proteins | sample DeeMarSeWOR28_12_FD_187461 | JGI IMG/M metagenome (GOLD analysis project Ga0209536, IMG submission 187461) | Marine sediment microbial communities from White Oak River estuary, North Carolina - WOR-2-8_12 (SPAdes) (version 2) | ecosystem: Environmental > Aquatic > Marine > Intertidal zone >... | reverse complement strand
TCACTTGTGGGAATTTACCACCCGGAAGGACATAACACGCTTGAACTGTACAGGCCAATCGAATAACATCGCACTGAGGGTGCTGAAGAAGTCAACTTATCCTTTGGGATCGATAGACAGCAAGACAATGGGCTAATAAATTGTCCATGGCCGCAAGTTGTGTAAGAACTCATTAGTGACATGTGATGACCGAGGTGTGTGACAAAACAATGAGTAGAATAGTCGCTCTTGACCAGAATATGATTAACATGATTGCCGCCGGAGAGGTAATCGAAAGACCTGCCAGCGTGGTCAAGGAGCTGATGGAAAACAGTATCGACGCCGGAGCGACGAAGATCTCGGTCCTGGTCGAAGATGGAGGCAGAAAGCTCATATCGGTTACCGACAACGGCCGGGGGATGGATGCTGAGGATCTGGGCCGCGCGTTCGAGCCACACACGACCAGCAAAATCAAAAGCAGCTCTGATCTGCAGGCCATATCGACGCTCGGTTTTCGCGGCGAGGCGCTGGCCAGTATTGCCTCGGTTGCTCAGGTCAGGGCCGTAAGCAGGACGAAGGATTCGGCCGGTGCCAACTGCATTGAGATTGACTGCGGCAGCAAAGGCACCGTTGGCCCGAGCAGCGGAGATTACGGCACGACAATCCAGATCAGAGACATCTTCTACAAACTGCCAGCCAGGCGCAAGTTTCTCCGAACCGCCAACACCGAGATGGGACACATCAGCGAGCAGTTCACACGCATCGCGCTGGCAAATAGCGATCTTGATCTGGCGCTGACACACAAAGGAAGAGAACTTCACCGGCTGGACAGCGGGCAAAGTCTCTGGCGGCGAATCGCCGAACTCTTCCCGGCATTGTCACTCAGAGGTTCCGATGACCTGATCGAAGCCGAAAGTGACGAAAAGGGACTTCACATCCGTGCCCTGCTGGGCAAACCGGGCATATCAAGAGCGAACAGCAAATTTCAATATACATTTCTCAACGGCCGGTTCATTCGCGACAAATTCATCTCGCACGCGATCAAAGAGGCCTATCGCGGGCTTTTGGAGCCCAATAGATTCCCCGTCGTCTTCCTGTTCATCCAGATGCCGTACGCCGATTATGACGTCAATGTGCATCCGACGAAAGTCGAGGTGCGTTTCTACAACGCCAACTTAGTGCATTCACAGGTTCTCGGAGTCCTCCGTGAAAAGCTCCTGCGGACAGACATCCAGACCGAAGCGCATCTGCCCGATATCGGGCATGCGGAAAGCCGCCTTCGGCGCTCGGATTTCGTGCCGGACAGAAGAATCTCCGATGCAATGGCTGATTTCTTCAAGAAGCACAGAGGCGTCCAGACACAGCAGAAGATCAGCTTTCACCCCGCCTCCGGCGGCGGGACGCGCGAGCTGCCGCGTGAGAACGCTCCCCAATATGACAGAAAGTTTATGCAGATACACGACAGTTTCATCGTAGCGCAAAGCGACGACGGATTTGTCATAGTCGATCAGCACGCGCTTCACGAGAGCATAATATATGACAGCCTGTGCAAACGCGTGCGAGAGAGCAAACTCCAGTCGCAAAAGCTGCTGATTCCTGAAAGTATCGAGCTGGGCACATCGGATCTTGACGTGATTGAGAAGAATGCCGACTTGCTTACGAAGCTGGGCATCGAGCTTGCCCCGTTCGGGCCCGGGACCATTGCCGTCCAGGCGTTTCCGACTCTGCTGTCCGACGTCAACGCCGCGGATTTTGTCCGGGACTTGCTGGATTTGCTCGACCGAAGTGTTGCAGGCCCGGATGCCGAAACGCTGCTCGACGAGGTTCTGAATATGGCCGCGTGCAAGGCGGCAATTAAGGCAGGTGCAAAACTCACCGACAGCGAAATCGAGCAGCTCCTCGCCGACAGGCACATCGCCGAGTCTGTCAGTCGCTGTCCGCACGGCAGGCCCACAACGCTAAAGTTTTCCGTGGCCGATCTGGAAAAGCAGTTCAAGAGGACCTGATGAACAAGTGGTGCTGGCTATTGTTGTCAATTGTGTGCTGGACGGCCGTCGGCTTTGCCGCATTTGGCTTGCGGGAAGGTCGAAACAGCAGTGAGCCCGCCGCGGCGGTCCGAGTTGACAGAATTGTCTCGATGGCGCCGAGCCTGACGGAGATCCTCTTCGCACTCGGGCTCGACGAAGAGATCGTCGGCGTTACACTTTTCAGCGACTATCCCCCCGCCGCCGCAGAGAAGCCAAAAGTCGGAAGCTTCTGGCAGCCAAATATCGAAGCTGTTGTTGCGGCCAGGCCGAACCTGGTAATGACGCTTGGATTCGGCCAGCACAGGGATCTTGCCGAGCGATTGAAACGGATTGGCTACAACACTATAGCGGTGAATATTGAGAAAGTGAGCGATCTCTTCTCGGCGATTGGCCAGATCGCAGCCGCCACCGGCAGGCAACGTCAGGCCGAAGAGTTGGTTACCGGCATAAAGGAAAGAGTGAACGCCGTGTCGGGCCTTGTCGGCACCCTGCCAAAAGTCAGAGTACTCTGGGTTGTCCAGAGAGTCCCCCTAAGGGTGGCCGGACGAGACACATTTGTCAATGAAATGATCGAGCTGGCCGGCGGTGAAAACGCCATTGGGCGAACCGTGCACAAGTATCCGCCCATCGGGGCCGAACAGGTCATCGCCTGCGGCGCCGATGTCATTATTGAGCCTGAGATGGGGCGAGGGGATGTGGACGCGCAGCGGGATGAGGCGCTGCGGCACTGGGGCAAGTTCGGGAATTTGCCTGCCGTGACAGAGAACAGGATTTACGTTATACGCGGCGATACGGTCTCGCGCCTCGGGCCGAGACTGTACGAGGGGACCGAGACGATTGCCAGATGTTTGAGACCCTATCTTTTTGAGAATTGAGCCAATGGAACAATTGTTGACGCCAAAGAAACTCATGCTCAGGACTGCCCTGGCACTCGTCGTGCTCGCTGCAGTCATGCTCATATGTTCGGGCATTGGCACCGAGAGTATTTCCCTGCGAGCGGTATTTGGCGGATCCGGCGCAGAGGCAGGGGCGAATCCCGACTACGAAATCTTAGTGAAATTCAGACTGCCCCGGATTTTTCTGGCCGCTTTGGTGGGAGCTGCCCTGGCATGTTCCGGTGTCGTTTTCCAGGCTCTGCTTCGCAATCCCCTCGCAGATCCTTACATACTGGGCATATCGAGCGGCGCCGGCCTGGGAGTGATGATCGCAGTTGTCTGTGGACTGAACTGGACAGTCTGGGGAAGGTCTCCCATAGCGATTTGTGCATTTGCCGGAGCATCGGCGACGGTCTGGCTCGTGTGGTTCATCGGCCGGCTGACAGGCAAGTTCCACGTCACGGGCCTGCTGCTTGCCGGAGTGGTCGTCAACGCCTTCTTTTCGGCGGTCATAATGTTTCTGACTTCAATAGCGAAAGCGGACGAAGTCTATGCCACAATATTCTGGCTGATGGGAAATATGACCGAGGGAGATTTCCTCACGCTGTGGCTCGCCGCCGGTTGCGTCGGTGGCGGGATGGTGGCGCTGTTCTTCATAAGTCCTCAGTTAAATGCCCTGAGCCTTGGTGCCGATGACGCCCGGAGCATGGGCGTAAACATAACGAGGACCCGCACGACTGCCTTCGCCGTCGCAGCGGCAATAACCGCCATCGCGGTGAGCCTTAGCGGGCTTATTGGATTTGTGGGGCTCGTCATCCCGCACGCTGTCAGACTTGTGTTTGGCCCCGATCATCGCCAGTTGCTTCCCTTGAGCGGCATTGTCGGCGCAACGTTCCTCGTCGTCGCCGACACGCTGGCTCGCGTAATAGTAGCTCCGGCGCAGTTGCCGGTCGGCGTGGTGACAGCTATCGTCGGCGGCCCATTCTTCCTGATCTTGCTGGTGAAATACAGTAGAAAAGTCAGTTGGCTGAAATGAACAGCATCGCACAAGTTGACAATCTGAGTTTCCGGTATACTCGAGAAAGCGCGATTCTCAAGGATATCAGCTTCGATGTGGAGGCGGGGACATTCCTGGCAATCGCCGGCCCGAACGGAGCGGGCAAAAGCACTCTGCTTAATCTCATGTGCGGCGTGCTGACGCCGCGGTCGGGAACTGTAAGAATTGAAGCAGAGCCGATAGGATCATACAGCACCGAGGTTCTGGCCGCAAAAGTGGCGGTTGTAAGACAGGAGTATGTACCGGCATTTGGCTTCACGGTGATCGAGATGGTATTGATGGCAAGGACTCGCTATTTCGGTGCCTCTGGCTTCGAAAGCCGCGCCGACAGAGAGGCAGCCAACGAAGCGCTCGAGATGACCGATACGGCTCAGTTTGCCTCGCGCCCCCTCTCAAGCCTCAGCGGAGGCGAACGCCAGCGAGTCTTCATCGCACGGGCGCTTGCCCAGGACACCTCCATTCTACTTCTAGACGAACCGACAAGCTTCCTGGATCTGAAACATCAGGTCGGCATATACGATTTGCTCAAGACCGCCCAGCGTGAGAAGGGCAAGACAATCGTCGCGGTAACACATGACATCAACCTGGCCAGTCAATATTGTGACGAGATATTGCTTCTCGGCGGCGACGGCAGCTATCACACCGGCAAACCCCAGTCGGTTCTTTCCTGTGATTTGATCGAGAAGGTCTTTGACGTCGAGGTCTATGTGGGCAAAGTCGGCCGGGAAAATTTCTTCATCCCTCTGGGCAAGTTCGCAAAAGACAGCGGCCAAACCGGCAAGGGCCAGCCATGAGCGTGATCATATCTGCCTATCCTGCAAACACTTAAGCATAACTTGACGAATTTGGGTTGAATAAATCCGCTAGCTTGTCTATACTTATGGGTTTGATTTGAGATACTCAGAGATGACTGCTATGTTTGGTACGCTGTGAAATGCTGCAACAGGATTTCAAGCAGATGGATGTGAAATAGTTTAGCTGTGAGAAAGGTAGACGCAAGAGTGGCACAGAAACGCAAAAAGGTATCCAGAAAGCAAGTAAGCTCGACTCGGACCAAAAAGCGTGGTCTAACCACGGCCGACAGAGGGCATTTCAAACAAGTACTGCTGCAGAAACGCAGGGAGATCTTGAGAAATGTAAACGAATTCGAAGACGAGGCCTTGAAGAAGTCCCGGTTGGACGCGTGCGGAGACTTGTCGAGCATGCCTATCCACATGGCCGATATCGGAACCGACAACTACGAGCAGGAATTTGCTCTGGGACTGATGGACAGCGAAAGAAGACTGCTGAGAGAGATTGACAGTGCACTGGTGCGTATCGAGAATAAGACTTACGGCATTTGCGAGGGTACCGGCAAGCCGATAGCCAAGGCGCGGCTTGAAGCTCAGCCCTGGGCCAGGCACTGCGTTGATTACGCCCGAATGCTTGAGCAGGGCCTCGTCAGAGAGCAATAAAAATAGACGCAGGCATGAAACACATTTGTCCGGTCTGTCACAAGACTGTCAAAACCCCAGTTCAAGGAGAGTCCGGAGCCGAGAGATTCTTTCCATTCTGCTCTCGGCGGTGCAAGCTGGTGGATCTGGGCGCCTGGCTCGATGCAGAGTACAAGATAGTCTCCAAATCTCAGTGCGAAGAATCCGCAGAGCCGCTCGACGCTGGCAAAGTCCCTTCTGATGATTCGTGAACAAGGGCTGTCACGGACAATTTCCTGGAGAATGTGTTGAAATCGGCCGACAATACGTTATATATGTTTTCGTTCGTTTTCAACCGGACTAGGCGGCAACTGCAGGCTTCTTGAAAGGAAGTGAAATGGTCAGCGGCAAGGAACCCAACGGACTGTTTGACGATCTTCTCTTTCCGAAAATATTCCGGACATTCCGCGTGGCCATCCAACCAACGAAGTTAATAATTGCTTTTCTGGGGGTAGCTGTCATTTGTCTGGCCGGCTGGTTCATGGATTTGGGCAGAACAGTCGTGGTCGGCACGTACGGACCCGACGAAGTCACGGAACTGGGCATTTATATGAACAGCCTTGACGAGCCCGGTGCGGCGATACAGGCGCACATCGACAAGTACGGGGACACTGGCGAGCGAGCGGGAGTATTCTCGACACTCTGGCACTTTGGCTCGGCCAAGTTCCATACGGCACTGCGCGAGCTGTTTGAGTTCAACTTTACAAGTGTTGGGGAGAATCTCCGTGATTGCTTCAGGGCCGTCACCTGGGCGTTCAGATATCACTACGCCTATTGTCTGGTCTTTGTCACTATCGCCCTTGCCGTAATATCCGTCGCCGGCGGCGCGCTGTGCCGAATTGCAGCACTGCAGTTTGCACAGGGTGAGAAACCGGGACTGACCGAGGCGGTTCGTTTCAGCGTCAAACGCTTCTCGAGTCTTTTCACAGCTCCGTTGGCTCCGATCGGAATAATGCTCTTCATGGGACTGTTCATATTTGTCCTGGGGCTTGCAGGCAATATCCCGCACGTCGGCGAGTTGATAGTTGTGCTCGGCACGCCCCTGGCTTTGATCAACGGTGCATTGATCGCTGTCATCCTGATAGGCGCTGTAGCGGGATTCGGCTTGATGTTTCCCGCCGTGGCATATGATGGATCGGACTGCTTCGACTCTATAAGCCGATCCTTTAGCTATGTATATGCACAGCCGTCCCGGATGGCCTGCTACACGGTGATCGCTGCCGTCTATGGCGCAGTTTGCTATGTTTTCGTCCGATTCTATGCATTCCTGATGCTCTCGATCACGTACTGTCTCCTGCAACTCGGTATTTGGACCGACAGCAGCACCACGGGCGTGGACAAACTCTCGGCGATCTGGCCAAGGCCGGAATTCATGAATTTTTTAGCGTCTTCAGATCAGGCGCCAACTACCATGCCGGAGCGATTCGCCGCCTGGCTGGTATGGTTGTTCGTGCTGATGGTGGTCGGGCTGATAGTCTCTTTCATAATCAGTTTCTACTTTTCCGCCAATACTATCATCTATTCACTGATGCGCAACAGAGTAGACAAGACTGCCCTGAACGACGTTTGTACGCATTTCGATGAGACGGAAATCGAGACGTCCACAGCCCAGTTGCAGCCCGGACAAGATCAGTAGCAGCCGAGGCTTTCCACACTGATACATTAAGGCGTGAAGGGGGCCGATGGAGGCTACAGGTGCCGAGAGAATATGCCTGAGACAAGCACAAACACACAGCCTGAGAACAAGGAGCAGAATCGGCATGAATTGATGACACCCGCCCCTGCCGCCCTGCTGCGATTCCGTCGGCCGCTGATTGTGCTTGCCCACATAGTTGCCTTCGCTGTCTCTCTAATGCTCTCTTTTCTTGTTGTGCAGAACATGCAGTTCAGACGGGAGTGGCTCCAGTTGTATCCGCCGTTGCTGCTGTTCTTTCTGGTCGTCAAGCTGCCGATATTCGGGCTCTTCAAGCAGTATCGTACCTGGTGGCGCTACGTGGGGATTTCGGATCTGCGGGGAATGCTGCTGGCATCACTGACAAGTACCTCAATTATAGTAGTCGCCTGGTTTGCGGCCGGCTGGAGCGACGCGATGCGCGCCAATTTGCCGGCAGGTATGGAAAGACCCGCCGAGGGCGTGTGCGTCGCTGATGTATTTGCAACCGTCTTCATTCTCGGCGCATTGCGTGTAGTAATACGGCTGTACTTCGAGGGGACAGCAGAGGCCGGCCGATTGAAGAGATTTCTCATAGTCGGGGCGGGCAATGCAGGTGAATCGTTGCTTCGCGAGATCCAGCGCATGGCCACCGCTCAATATGATGTTGTCGGTTTCATCGACGATGACCCTGCCAAACGAGGCACGCACATTCATGGCATGCCGGTCCTCGGTACTGTAAAGCAGCTGCCGAAGATTTGCAGTGAGCGCCGGATTGAGGAGATAGCCATTGCAATGCCCTCGGCGAGCCATCAGCAGCTGAGACGCGTTGTCCAGGTGTGCGAAGGAACTGCAATTCGCTTCAGCACCGTACCATCGCTTACAGATATCGCCTCCGGAAAGCTCCGCGTTTCTCAGATTCGAAAGGTCGAAATTAACGACCTGCTGGGCAAGTTCGGCAGAGAAGCGGTCGAGCTTGATCTGCATTTGATAGAGGCTTTTGCCACCGACAAAGTGATCCTGGTAACCGGCGCCGGCGGCTCCATAGGCTCGGAAATGTGCAGGCAGTTGTGCAATTTCAATCCGAAACTGCTGCTGCTGATCGAACAGGCTGAGAATCCTCTGTTTTATATACAGCGGGAGCTGTGCCGAAAATTCCCTTCAGTCGATGTCAAAACGCTGATTTGCAACATTACCGACAAGGTTCGAGTGGACGAGGTTTTCGAAAAGTACCGACCCCAGGTTGTCATCCACGCTGCTGCTCACAAGCACGTGCCTCTCATGGAGGTTAATGCCTGCGAAGCCGTCAAGAACAACGTCACGGGCACTCAGATCGTCGCCGATGCAGCAGATAGTTGCGGCGCCACGAACTTCGTTATGATCAGTACCGACAAGGCTGTCAATCCGACGAGCATTATGGGCTCATCCAAGCGAATCGCGGAAATGTATATTCAGGACCTGAGCAGAACCAGCCAGACGCACTTTGTCACCGTGCGGTTTGGCAACGTACTCGGCTCAGACGGCTCTGTCGTGCCTATCTTCAAGAAGCAGATAGCCGAGGGCGGGCCGGTGACCATAACGCATCCTGAGATGAAGCGATATTTCATGACGATACCGGAGGCCAGCCAGCTTGTACTACAGGCCGCGACTATGGGAAAAGGTGGGGAGATCTTCGTCCTCGACATGGGCGAGCCTGTGAAGATTGTAGACCTGGCCAGAGAGCTTATTACGCTGAGCGGATTCAAGCCGGGAGAGGACATCGAAATGAGTTTTACGGGCCCCAGAGCCGGCGAAAAACTCTTCGAGGAGCTTTCATTAGAAGGCGAGGACATGCAGCGCACGCGCCATCCGAAGATCGGGATATGGAAGAATATTCCGATGGACCGCGACAGACTCCGCGCCGGGATAGATGAGCTGGCGGCCATCGCCAGGGCCGGTAGACGAAGCTGTTTAGTCGACAAGATCAAGGAACTTGTTCCAGAATATGTCGACGGCAACAATCAGGTCTGAGCCGCCCCGAAACAATGACAGATTACGGCGTCTGCCCGCCCGGCAGCCACAACCCTGGCGCTTCTTCTGCGGAGATTTCCCTTGACTAGACGCTGCGCGATTTAGTATTGATAGTATTAGTGAAGTTCTTCGGCATTGCCCTTTCGGCGGCAACGCACCTGTAAAAAAAGGAGGTGGCGTATCAAGAAGACTCGTCTTGCTCAAGCATCTCTTGCGATGTAACCGAGCAAAGAGCATTTTCAATAATTCAATTCGAAGGAGGCGCGCTATGCGAAAGAAAGTAGCTTTGTGTGCGGCGCTGCTGTTGTCCTTTTGCGTCCAGATTCAGGCTCAGAACGATCCAAATCTTGTGGGCTACTGGAACTTCGACGACAGGACAGCAACAGATCTCTCGGGCAATGGCAATAGTGGGACATTTGTGGGCCAGGCGACCACCAGCGACTTTCCAGACATGGTCTTTGGCGGTTTGGGCTACTCGCTGGACATCAATTACCAGAACAGCAATACCGATTGGGTGGAAATTCCCCACAGCGAGAGTCTCAACATCACACATGAACTGTCTATTCTCTTGTGGATCCGACCGGACGATATCGAGAACTGGGACGGTATGGTCTGCAAGGGAACCACAAAATCACCCTGGGCCCTGCGGTTCAATGAAGACCAGGGTCTGCGCTTTTCGGTAAACCAGTGGTACGTCCTGGACGACCCTACTGACCCGAATTATGCCCCAGGGGCTGTCGGCGCCGGAGACGTTCAGAGCGTCCTTGATGTCAATGAGGTCGGTGACGGCGCCGGAGACGAGTGGACCTTTGTCGGCGTCATCAGCGATACTCAGAGTGTTCGATTCATCAAGAATCTGGACGAACAGTTGATGCCTGTACCACTTGTCTTTGCAGAGTCTGATGAGCCGCTGTACCTCGGCGTCTATCTGCCGGCCGGGATCAGTAATTCCTCTCAAAACATTGACTATTTCAACGGCTTGATGGACGAAGTGCGTATATATGATCGCGCGCTGTCGCGGCGGGAGGTAGTTGCCATCTCCGGACTGGCCGCAAAGCCGTTTGCGCCTGAACCCGCCGACGGCGCAATGGGTGTTTCGTCCGGTACGCTTACATGGGGCAGTATCGCAGGAACGGAGAAAGTGCATTTGGGTGTGGATGCTGACGCCCTGGAGCTTGTAGGCGAGAACACCGCAGGCAGCTATACAATTGCGGAGATTGTTCCCGGCCGTCAATACCACTGGCGAGTGGATGTGGTAACCGCCGAAGGAGCGGTCACGGGCGATGTATGGACCTTCACTTTGGCGGGCAACGTGCCCAGCGTGCCTAATCCGTCCGACCATGCCGACTTTGTCGATGTTGAAGGCGTCTCACTCGGTTGGGCCCCCGCTTTTGGCAGTACGGCCTACGACGTATACCTGGGCATGAACCCGCACAACATGGAATTGCTCGGGCAAGTCACACAGACCTCGTACGAGGATCCTGGCAGGAGACTGATCAGCGAAACGCTGCACTACTGGCGTGTAGATACAGTCACGGACGCAGGGGTGATTGCCGGGCCACTGTGGACCTTCAAGACTATGCCTGTCTTTGCGATCGATGAAGCCCTGGCAGGCTGGTACAAGTTCGAGCTGGGAGAAGGTATCACGGCCGTTGACTGGACGCGCAAAGGCAACGAGGGCTTTCTGGTCGACACTACCAAATGGATCGACAACGGCTATTCCGGCGGCGCCCTGGAGTTCGACGGCGACGGTGACTACGTGCAGATCCCGCGCATTGTAGAGGATGACTGGACCATCATGCTGTGGCTGCGTACTGAGGACTTAAGCCAGGGTGGAAGCGGCAACCGTTTCCGGACAAACAGCTCAGCCTTGATCGACGGCGATTTCGGGTCCCAACTGGAGAACTTCGCAATCACGTTCAAATCGGGCATTATCGTGGCCGGTTGCACCACGCCCGGCACCGGTGCCGGTGCTTCGCTGCAAAGCAATACGGCAATCGGCGATTCCCAATGGCATCACGTGGGTTGGACACGGAACTCGACCACCGGCGAGATGGCTCTGTATATCGACGGCACGTTGGATGCCTCGGGTGACCGAACGGATAACGCGTGGAAAGGTACTAAGAACGCTCAAGATCACATCAAGATTGGCGCGCATGATTATTCAAACAGCCAAGGCTTCTTCACCGGCCAACTCGACGAGGTCAAGTTCTTCACGCGAGTTCTCAGCGACGATGAAATAAAGCTCGAGATGAGGCCCGACAAACGCGTCGCATACTCGCCCGTCCCCGCCCCGGGGGCCGTATTGCAGCAGGAGACGCCGGTCATATTGGCCTGGACCGCCGGCAGCGGAGCCACCGCACACAATGTATATTTCGGCCCAAGCATGGATAGTCTCCAGCTTGTCGGTGCGGCTCAAAGTGCTGCCGAGTACGATCTGGGACTATTGGGCCCGGCTACCCACTACTGGCAGATAGGAGAAATCGAGGCAGATGGAGACGAGGTCAAGGGTGACATATGGAGCTTCGTCGTTGCGGACTATCTAATTGTGGACGAATTTGAGGACTACAACGACTTTCCGCCCGATGAGATATTCAGTAGATGGATTGACGGATGGAATATCCCGACCAACGGATCCACTGTGGGCTATCCCGATCCGGACTTTCCCGCGGACGAGCACTATGTCGAAACGACCGTCGTGCATGAAGGCGCCCAGTCGATGCCGTTCTTCTATGACAATGACCTCAAATACTCCGAGGCTACTCTGCCTCTCACGTCCGGGCGCGACTGGACCAGACTGGGTGTGAGCGTGCTGTCGCTCTGGTTCAAGGGCCATCCGGCGTCTGTCGGCAGCTTCACAGAGGGCCCTGTCGGGACCTTCACGGTTACCGGCTCGGGCGCCGATATCTGGAACGAGGCCGACGAGTTTCATTATGTTCACAGGGAACTGTCCGGCCCGGGCTCGATTATCGCCAAGGTCGAGAGCATTGAGAACACGCACAACTGGGCCAAGGCCGGCGTGATGATCCGCGACAGTCTTGATGCGGATTCGGCCCACGGGATAATGCTTGTTTCGGCTGCTCAGGGAGTTGCGTTCCAGCGCCGATCCGTTGCGGGCCAGAGCACTATCGGTACGACCGAGGCAGGAATCGGTGCTGCGTATTGGGTGAAAATAGAGCGCGACATCGGCGGGATGATGAGCGCCTCTCATTCGGCCGACGGTATCTCGTGGACGCCGCTTGGCAACGAGATGATCACCATGAACATGCCGGCCTATGTAGGTTTGGCCGTGACGTCACGCGATGCCGATGCAATATGCCAGGCCGTGTTCTCCAATGTGCAGGTCACCGGCTCGGTGAGTACGCAATGGGCCAGCCAGGACATCGGCATTGTCAACAACGATTCAGAGCCGATGTACGTAGCCGTTGCCAACAGCACTGGTCCGGCTGCGAAAGTCTACCATGACAATCCCAACGCGGCACAAACAGGCACCTGGACCGAGTGGAATATCGAGTTGAGAGAGTTTTCCGGCCAGGGCATAGACCTGACCGATGTCGAAACACTCTCGATAGGGTTCGGCGATGCCGACAATCTGCAAGCCGGCGGATCGGGCCTGGTATTCTTCGACGACATTCGGCTGAAATAACGTCGCGATTTCTGTCACTTGGGGGCCCGCAGCCACTTCTGGACTGTGGGTCCCTTCTTGTTTGCCCTCTCTCGCTACCTGACTGACGGCCAAATTTGTCCCGCCTGCGAAATTCAATTGACCGAAAAGTGACTATATGCGATCATGTTTGTCGATTAGGTCCCATTTTGCCTGCTTTCTGCAGGAACTTTTCGGGGCCGCGTTGGTCTAATTGTGGAGAAACGCTGTGACGGAAGCGGCAGATATTGATACTCGACGCCGAGAGGCATCAAGGGACCATTTCAGCGCCGGCGACGCAGCGCTGGTTGAGCGGTACCGGCGAGGCGATGCAGCGGCTTTGGAGCATCTCGTAGTCAAGTATCAGAATCGCATTTACAACGTCGTGCTGAAGATATGTGCCGACCCGGATGATGCCGCGGAACTCACGCAGGAAACGTTTGTCAAAGTACTGGAGAATCTGCACAAGTTCGAGGGCAGAAGTGGCTTCTACACCTGGGCCTTTAGAATTGCAGTCAATCTGACGCTCAATTACTGCCAGAGGAATGCCAGGCTGGCAACAAGGTCGTTGGATGCCGAGCAGCAGCAGTACAATAGCCAGGAAAGGCAGGTTTTAAAGGACTATCTGAGCGATGACAGCTCACCAGATGCGGCTGTCGTGGTCCAGCAAAAGGAGTTGTACGAAATAGCAACCAGAGCGCTAATGAGACTTGATGAAGCGCAGAGAGCCGTCGTCATACTTCGGGACATCGAAAACATGAGTTACGCCCGGATTTCAAAAGTGTTGGATATCGAGCTGGGCACGGTCAGGAGCAGATTGAGTCGGGCCAGAAGCAAGTTGAGAGAGGTTTTGGAGGCCATTTCGCAATGAAAGAGGATTCCGATATGGATGCTTACGCCTGTGAGGGGTCTATTGATGAATTGCTCAACGGCTTCATCGACGATGAGCTTGCGGCCAGGCAACGTACTGAGGTGGTACGGCTCATAGCTCGCGATCCGAAAATTCAGCGGCGGCTGGTGCAACTGCAAAAATGCAGGGCGCTGGTCGGTTCACTGCCGTGCGCCGAGGCACCGCCCCAGATACTGCAGGGTGTGAAGGCCTCGCTGGCCAAACCATCGGCACCGCGAGCGCAAGAGGAACCGGCCCGCGACACTGGTCAAAGGGCCGGGAGAATACATCTTATGGGTCGCAGGTTGCTGTCAGCCGCGGCTATGATCGCCCTTGTCGGTATCCTGGCGGGAGTGATTTACAGGATTGTAGCACCGGAGAACGCCCTGCATCACCCGCAGGTGGCTGTCGATCGTCCGAGCCGGTCAGACATCGAGAGACCTGAGCCGGTTGCCGAAACCGCCGCCGCGCTAGCGTTTAGCGGCAGGCTGGAGTTGAAGACAAATGCTCTGGCTGAAGTTGGGGCGATCATCAACAGGGTAATCGAGGAAAACGATCTCTCAGATTCCATCGGTGACGTCCGCGAAGCGAACAGGCGCATTTATTATGTCAAATGCAGCAGAGAGGGCCTGAATTCATTGTTGGGCGATCTCGAGGGCCTGTGGCCTAACCTGGATTCGGCGACAATGTTCATTGGCACCGAGTTCTATGGCAGAGAAGTGACAGTCGACGCTGTCACGACCAAGCAAATAGCCGAGATCATCGATCAGGACAGTTACAAAGAACGTATCGAACTCGCAAAGGATCTCGGCGTGCTGAACAGCATGGCTGAGCGTATCCCCGGCCGAGAGATCCTTGCGGCAATAGAGGGCCAAGGCCCGGGCTTGATGACCATATCCAGGCCTATGATCACCGGCGGTGAGCTGCCGAATGCAAAACCGACCGGCGAAACGGAGCCCGAGAAAACGATACGTCTAACCATCATAGTAAGCAGGTAGGGATGCTTGAGACAAACAATTGTTCTCTGGCGGTTGTCGATGTTCAGGGCAAACTGGCGCAGTTGATGTACGGCAAGGACGCCCTTTTTAGGAACGTTCAAATCCTCATTCAAGCTGCCAAAATCCTCGGCATACCCATCCTCTGGTGTCAACAGGTCCCGGATGCCCTCGGACCAACCGTCCCCGAGATAGCCCGGCTACTCGCTGACATTGAGCCGATAAATAAATCTGCATTCAGTTGCTGCGGCGCAGATCAGTTCATCAGCAAGCTGACCGAATCGGCGCGAAACCAGGTCTTGTTGTGCGGAATAGAGGCTCATGTCTGCGTTTACCAGACTGCCGTCGATTTGCTCGGCAAGGGTTTCAAAGTAGATGTCGTTGCCGACGCCGTCTCTTCGAGGACGCCGGCGAACAAACAGATCGCTCTGGGCAGATTGGCCGCAGAGGGTGCAAACATAACCTCTGTCGAGATGGCGCTTTTCGAGTTGCTGCGAACGGCCGAACATCACAAATTCAGGCAGATCGCAAAATTAATAAAGTAATCGCGTCTTTTTTCTCCTCCCATCAATCGCCGTTTTTAACGCATTTATCGCCATTCTGAGGCGTTCTATTCGAAAAAATATGAAAAATCCTAATTTTTTGGTTGACAGATTCGACATATGTCGAATATATTCTAACTACATCGAATAAGGAGCATGAGATATGTCAGAATCGAGAGATGCCGAGAGATCCAACCGGGATAAACCCATGGTGGAACTAACTGAAGCTGAGTGGGAAATCATGAAGGTCATCTGGGAGAAAGAACCCTGTGCTGCAGGCACTGTTCAAGAGTCACTGGCCGAGAGTCGAGCCTGGGCCTACAGCACGGTGAAGACTACTATGGACCGAATGGCCGAGAAGGGCCTCCTTCAAATCCAGCGCATCCGCAATCTTCAGCTTTTCAAATCGTGTGTAAGCGAGGTGGACGCCAAACGAGGAGAGTTCCGCAAGATGCTCAAACGCGCCTTCGACGGGGCATTGACTCCGATGATGCAGTTTCTGATCGAGCACGAAGGCCTTTCGAAAGACGAATCAGAACAGCTTCGCAAGCTTGTGAGCAAGACCAGGAATAGGAAGGACTGAGTTCAAAGAGAATGAGCGAAACTGGGAGGCAGAAAAATGTGTCGGGCAATCAATACGTTAATAACAGGCCTGAATGATGTCGGCCAGGGATTTTGGGATCATGCCTCGAGTGTATTTGTCCAAGCCAGCGTGCTGATTGTTTTGCTGCTGATTCTCGATTTTATGCTGCGAAAGAGAATACGGGCAGTGTTCCGCTATTGTATGTGGATGCTGCTTTTTGTGAAGCTTGTTCTGCCAACTTCCTTCACGTTACCTACAGGAATTGGCTACTGGCTGGGCGATTTAGTTCCGACTGAACTTTCTATTGCAGAGTCCGGCCCGCAGATGGAAGAAGTTGGGCCGACGATCTTAGACGTCGCGCCCGGGTATTTTCTTATAGAGACGGCGGCCGTGAACGAGACGGCGACTTCAGGATTCAAACTCGAATCTGTCAGTTGGCGCGGCTTGGCGTTTCTGGGCTGGCTGGGAGGAATGTTGGTTCTTTTGGCATTGCTCATTCGGCGATTCTATTTCGTCAGGGGGCTGATTGCTAACAGCAGACCTGCAGGTGAGAAATTGCTCGAAACGCTGGCCGAATGTCGCCGCCGGATTGGCGTTCGCAGCAATGTCGAACTAAGATTGACCAGCAACAAGCTTAGTCCTGCTGTTTGCGGATTGGTCAAACCAACCATTTTGATGCCGGCTAGTATTGCTGAGAAGCTATCCCGGGAGAAACTGAAGGCCGTCTTGATTCACGAACTTGCCCATATCAAGAGAGGTGACGGTTGGGTAAACCTGCTGCAGACTGTGTTGCAGATTGCGTATTTCTACAACCCGCTTGTATGGATTGCAAACGCGATGATTCGCGGGATCAGAGAACAAGCGGTTGACGAAATGGTACTCGTCACTCTCAGGCCGGAAACCGGAAGTTACAGCAATATGCTGATTGATATAGCGGAAATGGCGTTTTGGAGGCCGAATCTCAGTCTACGTCTTATCAGTGTGGTGGAGTCAAAGAAGGCTCTGGAAAGGAGAATTAATCACATGTTGACCAGACCGATACCGAAAAGTTCAAAACTTGGGATTTGTGGATTGATTGCAATCGTTGTTATTGGCGCCACGTTGTTGCCGATGGGCAGCAACTCGATGGCCGATGCTGCCAACTCCGAGGCTAAGACAATCGTGCCCGGAGTGCGAGTTGGTGACTACACGTTTGATATGACCAGGGACGACGTGTTGAGGAAACTAGGAGAACCAAAGGTGATCTTCTATGGAGACCAAAGGTATACTCTCGACAATCTTCCAAGAAGGTATTTCATGCACTATGGTGACGTTTCCTTTGGGATGACTGGCGATTCAGTCACTGGGATCACCGCGCTGAGTCCCTCTTACAAATTCGCCAACGGATTGGCAGTAGGTGACTCCGAGCAGAAACTGAAAAGACTCTTCGGCACTGACTTTCAAATCAGGGAATTTGAGCGCAAAGATTTTCTCTCCTACGAGGGCCAAGGCCTCATGTTTGAAATCAACAAGCAGGACAGGACGATCATGGAGATAAATGTCTCGCCCATTGATAGCCCAGGATCTCATAGACCGGCAACGGATATTGTCAGCAGGATAATCGTACCTGGCATACGAGTTGGTGATTATACGTTCAACATGAGTAAGGCAGATGTCCTGGAGGCTCTTGGAAAACCAGAAGTGATCTTTTACGGAGACAATGAGTACACTCTCGACAATCTCCCCAGCCACTATTACATGTCTTTTGGTGATATTTCCTTCCGGATACACAACGATTCAGTCAAGGAAATAACTGTGGCAAGCCCTTCTTACCAATTGACCAACGGATTGAGAGTCGGTGATTCGGAGCAGAAGATTAAGAAGGCCTTTGGCGACGATTTCCAGATCAGGGAATTCGAGTCGAAAGATTTTCTCTCCTACAAGGATGAAGGCCTCATGTTTGAGATTCACAAACAGACCAGAGCAGTCATGGAGATCAATGTATTGCCTCTCCCGGGCTCTGAATCTTACGAGAAAGCAGATATACCTGCGACCAGTTATATCAACGAGAAAGGACGTCTCGTCGACAAGATCGATTATCCGTTTGTCAATGATCCAAAAGTTGTCGGAGGATGGAAAACCGTAGATTTTGTCCGCGATATAGGCCAGTTCAACCCCTCCCAAAAAAACTGGAGAGGCAGACTCTGGCTCAATAATCTTGTTTTTGAAGAAGGCGGCGGTATGTCCCGCAGCGGACAGACATGGACGAAAGGTTTGGTACTTGATGATGATACCGCGAGCAAATACATCATCAAGGACATGGATGGTTCAGCCTACATGTTCTATGAGTGGAAGAGCGGAGACTATACAATTCGCTACATGAAACCCTTCTACTATGTCCTGAAGAAGGTCTCAGTCGAAAGCCTAAAGTACGAGCCAAAGTACGGCAAGAAGGCAGACATCCCTGCGACCAGTCATATCAACGAGGAGGGACGCATTGTCGACAAAATCGATTATCCCTTCGTAAATGACCCACAGCTCATAGGAACCTGGGAAAGTGTAGATTTTGTTCGCGAGATTGAAGAATTCAAACCGGACGAGAAGAATTGGAAAAGCGGAGAGCTATACCTCAAAGGGCTCATATTCAGGGCGAATGGCAAGACATTCAAGCCCTGGTGGACCTGGACAAAAGGACTTGTATTCCATTCAGGCGACAAGACAGCCAGCAAATATCTCATTAAGGAAATAGACGGTTCAGTCTATATGTTCTATGAGTGGAAGAGTGGCGATTACACAATTCGCTATATGAAACCTGCATATTATGTTCTGAAGAAGGTCTCATCTAAAACTTCAGGACTACTCGACAAGGTGTGGACTTCTGAGCAGGAAGATGATGAAGATGACACAAGGGGCGACGACAAGGCACACATCCCTGCGACCAGCTACATCGATGAGCAGGGACATATTGTTGACAAGATAGACTGGCCGTTTGTTAATGACCCACAAGTCATCGGAACCTGGAAGAGTGTAGATTATGTCGATGAGGTCGACCAGTTCAAGGTTGGCCAGAAACGATGGAAAGGTCGAGGAGGTGAGCTGTTTTTGAATGAAATGATGTTCGAAAGAAATGGCAGGCTAACTTGTAAGAATGACAAAGTGCCAAACGGCTACAGCCGAACCTGGACACGGGGATTGGTTATCTCTGACAACAGAACAAAAACCGCGTCCAAATACACGATCAAAGAGATGGACGGTTCGGCCTATTTGTTCTATGAATGGAAGAGCGGCGATTACACGTTCCGCCATAGTAAGCCCACATACTATGTCCTGAAAAAAGTCTCGTCGTAAAACTCATGACCCGCTGAGGCGCGGCTTCTCAGGCACGCGACGGTGGGTTTTCCAGGCAACGTCCGGCAAGAATTGAACACTGTGATATTGATACGGTAGATCGTGAACGGGTGATGCGGATTTTCGGCGAACCCATTGAGGCGGACAGGCATTCTGTGAATAATGGTCTGTCGTTTCAAGTCCGACTGAGGCCGGCTCCCTTGGAGGAACACGCCGAGGCCATGACAATTCTATGCCGATTTCTTCTTGTCTTCCTTGACTGACTTCGCTGTGTCCGTGGATTTCGAATCTTTGGTCTTGGTATCGTCTTTCTTCTTCGCGGTGTCTTTGTCGGTGCTGCTCTTTGTCTCGTTCTTCTCGGCCTGCTTATAACTCTCGCTTCTGTAGTCGGTCTGATAGAATCCGGAGCCCTTGAAGATCACTCCGGCACCGGCACCGATGAGCCTGTGCAACTTCATTCTGCCGCACTCGGGGCACTTTCTTGTCGGCCTGGCGGTGATACTCTGGAACTGCTCAAACTGATGTCCGCAGCTTTCACACTCGTAGTCGTAGGTCGGCATGGCAATTACTCCTGGTCTGCAGCCTCGCATTCCTCGGCTGTCTGACACTCCTCTGGCGCCTCTTGGGCCTCACGGTCCTCTTGCTGCAGTTCCTTCTGCTCACTCACTAATCTGTTGACGATCACCTTGCTCGGCCTGATAACGCGGCCGTTGAGCTTGTATCCCTTCTGAAATTCCTCAAGCACCGTATTGTTTTCGGCGTCGGGCTCGGTCCTCTGCGTCATCGCCTCGTGCAGGGCCGGATCAAACGTCTGTCCCCGAGCTTCAATCTGCTCGACGTTCTGAGATTTCAGCACGTCACGCAATTGATCGTAGACGATTCTGACACCCTTTACGAGCACGTCGAGGTCTTCGGCCGAGTGAGCATTTTGAAGCGTATGCTCAAAGTTGTCCACGACTGGCAGGAGCTTCTTTATGATCAGCTCCTTCTCGTAGCCGATCGTATCGGCGATCTGCTTCGGCACGCGCTTCTGATAATTCGCATAGTCGGCGCTCACGCGCTGGAGCTTGCCGAGAAGCTCGTCCTTTTCTTCTCGCAGACTCTCTATCGTCTCACGAGGTTCTTCAGACTCGCGCTTTTTTGCCTTCTGCGAATCTTCTCTCTTCGGCTTTTCTTTCTTCTTGTCTTTCATCAGTGGTCAGCAAAATGTTTCTTCAATTTTTCGAAAAAGCTCTTGGACTTCGGAGAAACTCGCTTGTTTTCCTTCTTGGCAAATTGCCTGAGCAGATCCTGCTGCTCGGCGTTGAGCTTCGTCGGAGTCTCGATGGTGACTTGCACGAGTTCGTCGCCTGTTCGATGACTGCGTATGTCAGGCAGGCCTTGGCCTTTGATCCTGAAGACACTTCCATACTGTGTCCCGGGAGGGATTCTCAAACCTTTGGCCCCGTTGATGCTCGGCACGTCAATAGTCGTCCCCAGAGCGGCTTGCGTAAAGCTTATGGGGACAACAGCTACCAGATCATTGCCGTCACGCTGCAGAAACTCATGGGGCTTGACCCTCACATAGCAGTAGAGATCGCCCCTGGGGCCTCCGCCCCGGCCGGGCTCGCCTTCGCCGCCAACTCGTATGCCCTGCCCTTCATGGACACCGGCAGGGATCTTGATGTTGACGGTTCTCTTCTTTGGCACTTTCCCAGTGCCTCTGCATTTCTTGCAAGGATTGGTGATGATCTGACCGGCGCCGCCGCATTGCCGGCAGGTTGAGACCATCTGGAAGAAACCGCCGCCGCGTGCTACCTGCCCGGTGCCGCCGCAGGTTGGACACTTGCCGGGCGAGCTTCCTTTTGCACTGCCGTTTCCGCTGCATTCGCCGCATATATCCTGGCGGGTGAATTCGATGGTCTTCTCAGTACCTCTGGCAATATCCCCTAGCGTCAATTCGACTGTGGTTTCCAGATCATAGCCGCGGGCGGGTCCGGTCGGCCGGCTGGACCTTCCACCTCGTCCGCCGAATATGCCGCCGAAGAAATCGTCGAAGCCAAACATGCTGAAAATATCTTCAACGTTCATCCGGGAAAAGTCATGCATGCCGGCCCCGCGCAGGCCTTCGTGCCCGTACTGATCGTAACGCTGCCGCTTGGTCGGATCGCTCAGAACCTCATAGGCCTCTGCGCACTCCTTAAACTTGGCTTCGGCTTCTTTATCATCCGGATTCTTGTCCGGATGATACTTCATCGCCAGACGTCGATACACACGCTTGATCTCATCGGCCGAAGCATCTTTGCCCACACCCAAGACTTCGTAATAATCCCGTTTGGCCATACTCTAGTATCTCGCATCTCGTGATTCGTATTTCGCATTTCGCTGCACGCCTCACGAACCACGAGTCATCATCTCAATGATCCGGGGATTGGCTCCTCGTCTTTGTCCTTGTCTTTCAGCTCAGTGACCAGAACGTTGGTAGTCAGCATCAACCCGGCTACCGAAGCGGCCATTTCAAGCGCCGTTCGGGCCACCTTCGCAGGATCGATAATTCCGGCTTTGAACATATCGACAAACTCACCCGTATTGGCATCATAGCCAATTCTTTTGCCCTTTTCAAGTAGTTGAGCAACGATCACGTCACCATGCTCGCCGCAGTTGTCGACGATCTGCATGGTCGGGGCCTTGAGCGCCTTTATCACAATGTCAAAGCCGATCTTCTCATCGCCCCTGGCCTTCGCGCGTGCATTTTCCACCTCCGGAATCGCCCGAAGAAATACGATGCCGCCGCCGACGACAACACCTTCCTGGACCGCGGCCCTCGTGGCGTGAAGAGCATCATCCAGCAGGTCTTTGCGCTCCTTCATTTCCGTTTCAGTTGCAGCGCCGGCATTTATTACGGCCACGCCACCGGTAAGCTTGGCCAAGCGTTCCTGCAACTTCTCGCGGTCGTAGTCACTGGTCGTCTTTTCGATCTGCTTGCGGATCTGATCGCACCGGCCTTTGATGTCCTTCTTCTTGCCGGCGCCTTCGATTATCGTTGTCGCGTCCTTGTCCACAACGATCTTCTTTGCCTTACCCAGTTGCGACAGCTCAATGCTCTCGAGTTTGATGCCCAGATCTTCGGTGATCACCTGCCCGCCGGTCGAGATGCCGATGTCGGCCAGCATGGCCTTTCTGCGGTCGCCAAATCCCGGCGCCTTGACTGCACAGGTCCTGAGCACACCTTGCAGGCGGTTTATGACCAGTGCCGTCAATGCCTCGCCCTCGACGTCCTCGGCGATGATCAGCAGCGGCCTGCCCACCTGCGCGACTTTTTCGAGCAGTGGGATAAGCTCGCGAATGTTGGATATCTTCTTCTCATGCAAAAGGATATAAGCATCTTCGAGGACCGATTCGAGCGTATCGGCGTTGGTCATGAAGTAAGGCGAAATGTAGCCCTTGTCGAACTGCATTCCTTCGACCACGTTCAGCTCGTTATTCATTCCCTTGCCTTCCTCGACCTCGATGACCCCGTCGCCACCCACCTTGTCGATCGCACGGGCCAGAATATCGCCGACATCCGGGTCGTTGTTGGCGCTGATGGTTGCGACCTTCGCAATGTCGTCGTGACCTTTCACCGGAACGCTCACATCCTGGATGTACGCGGTCGCCACCTCGGCGGCTTTGCTGATGCCTCGCTGAATAGCCATTG
>Ga0209536_100004224_pt1 | contig 22728 bp, 20 predicted proteins | sample DeeMarSeWOR28_12_FD_187461 | JGI IMG/M metagenome (GOLD analysis project Ga0209536, IMG submission 187461) | Marine sediment microbial communities from White Oak River estuary, North Carolina - WOR-2-8_12 (SPAdes) (version 2) | ecosystem: Environmental > Aquatic > Marine > Intertidal zone >... | reverse complement strand
TGGGCTTCTTCGGCGGAATCGAGTCCATCCCGAGCGCCTCCATGACGGCTTCGTCTTCGGCTTGTCGCTTCTCCTTCTTACCCATGGTCTCCTCGCTACCAGTCAACCTGGCATAGCATGCTGGGTGGATCCAACTCGTCGAGACGAGCCACTACGAAATCTTTGCGCCGGGGGCCCGAGACCGGTGACAGCGCTCGAATCGACCGTTAGCATCGCGTTCATGGCGCTACTGAACCCCATCCCGCCTCCATACGACGTCCGCGAGTGGGAGAAGAAGCCGTTCCCGGAGCGCGTGAAGATGGTCTGCCAGGCGTGGGCGCTGCAGGGGTACGGAACGCCCTGGCCGATCTACATCGTCTACATCCTCAAGATCGCGCTCTACGTTTGGGTGTGGTCTCTGTTCTGCTCGTTCACCCCCGGAATGGGGAACCTGCGCGACTTCGGCTCGTGGTACTTCGAGCCCATCGCGTTTCAAAAGGCGGTGCTCTGGAGCATGGCTTTCGAGGGGCTCGGGCTCGGCTGCGGAAGCGGCCCGCTCACCGGCCGCTACAAACCCCCGTTTGGGGGCGCTCTCTACTTCTGTAGGCCTGGCACCACGAAGGTGCCGTTGTTTCCCGGGCTCCCGCTCCTCGGCGGGTACAAGCGCAGCGTCCTCGATGTTGCGCTGTACGTCGCGCACATGGGCTTTCTGTTTCGCGCCTTGATGGCCCCGGAGCTTTCTAGCGCGCTGATCGCGCCCACCCTCGTCTTGCTGCCCCTACTCGGCTTGACCGACAAGACGATCTTTCTCGCTTCGCGATCGGAGCACTACTACACGGCGCTCGTTTGCTTCATGTTCGCAGACGATTGGCTCGCGGGCTCGAAGCTCGTCTGGGTGGGCATCTGGATGTGGGCGGCCACGTCGAAGCTGAATCATCATTTTCCGTCCGTGGTCGCCGTGATGCAGAGCAATAGCCCGCTCACGCAGCTCGGTCCGATGCGTAAGCTCTTGTATCGGAGCTATCCCGACGACTTGCGCCCTTCCCGGCTCGCCCAGCTCATGGCGCACTCTGGAACGGTGGTGGAGTACGTCTTTCCGGTCGTCCTCTTGCTGAGCGATGGCGGGACGACGACGACCGTCGCCTTGGCCGTCATGTTGCTCTTCCACACCTTCATCACGAGCAGCATTCCGATGGGTGTTCCCATCGAGTGGAACGTGATCATGGTCTACGGCGGCTTCGTCCTGTTCGGCCACTATGCGGACGTGAGCGCATTCAGCATTGGGTCGCCGCTGCTCGCCGGCTATCTGTTGTTTGCACTCGTCGGCGTGCCTCTGTTCGGGAACCTGTTCCCCGCTCACGCATCGTTTCTCTGCTCGATGCGCTACTATGCCGGGAACTGGGCCTACAGCGTGTGGCTCTTCAAAGGAGATTCCTCGAAGAAGCTCGACGCGCATCTGACCAAGTGGGCACCGCGCCTGCCGGAGCAGCTGGCCGGGATGCTGGACGAAGAGCAAATCATCGCAAGCATCTCCAAAGTCCTCGGCTTTCGATCGATGCATTTGCATGGCCGCTGCCTTCAGTTCTTGCTGCCCAGGGCGGTCGACGACATCGACGCGTACGAATACCTCGATGGCGAGCTCGTGGCGGGCATCGTGGTCGGCTGGAACTTCGGCGATGGGCACCTTCACAACAAACAGCTTCTCGACGCCATCCAGGACCAGTGCCAGTTCAAGGAAGGCGAGCTCCGCTGCATCTTCGTCGAATCCCAGCCGATGGGCCAAGGCACGCATTCGTGGACGATCGCCGACGCCGCGACGGGCGTGCGTGAAACCGGAAAGATCCGGGTGAGGGACCTGCTCGACCTCCAGCCATGGCCGGCGGAGGCCGACGCGAGGCCCTGACCTAGCGCGGCAGCTTCAGAGCTAGCTTGATGACGACCAAGTCCCGAATCAGGTCGTCCTGCATGCCCGGATAATCGATCTCGAAGTCCTTCCGGTTGATCGAAAACTCCGCATTCGCGCTGACTAGGGCGTCGGTGGCCGCGATGGTTGCGGGAAAGCTGATGCGCTTGGTCACGCCATGCAGCGTCAGGTCTCCCGTGATCGTGTGGCCTGCGGCTTCCTTCTTGATCTCGGTCGATTGGAAGGTCGCGGTCGGGAACTTGGTCACATCGAAGAAGTCGGGCGATTTCAGATGCTTCGTGAGCTTTTCTTTGTCGGCGTAGAGGGACGCGGTCTGGATCGTCACGTCGATCCGGCTTTGCTCGATCGGATCTGCGAGGTCGACCTTGCCGGAAAAATCGGTAAACCCACCGGGATGGCTGGCGGTGACCTTGGCGCCGACGAACTCGACTTTGCTGTTGGAGGGATTGATTGGCAGCGAGGCTGTGGTCGCGGCCGTAGCTCCGGCGGTGGGCTGTTCGTCCGCGGGTGACTCCACCTTGGCAGCGGTGACTTCCGCCCCCGGGTCTTTGCATCCGCTCGCGAGGATAGCGGTGATGGCCAGTACGATCGTCGTGCGCATGAAACCTCCTTGACGCGCCAGGTATGGGGATCGTCTGAGCGAGGTCAAGGCCCCTCGCGCGAGCACGAGGACCGAGCGCGATCATCACCGATACATCGATCGACAAGGAGGGCAAGCCGTTCAAATTACATGACAAACCGGAAAGTTGTGTCGCGGCGAAACTGCCCCGATAATTCCTGGCGAGGTGGACGGTTGTGCCCTAAGGTTCGGCCACCTGACACGGGGAAGGAGCAGCTGGAACAATGACAGCAAGAGCAATTGGTGTGTTCGCTTTGGTGCTCGCGATGGCGAGCCCCGCACTGGCCGGGCCGGCAAACTCGACGATCGGAGCGAAAAAGCTTCAAGAGGACATGGTCCACAGCGGCGGCGTCGGATACCCATCGATGATGTACGAGTGGTGGAACAAAGGGAAAGGCAAGATGGACTGGGGCCTTTCCGGAGAGCTTGTGTATGGCGACTGGCTCGCCGCCCACACCGGCCGCTTCATCAAGATTGGCCTTGGCATCGACGGCATGCTTCGCTGGAACTTCGTCAGCAACAAGAAGCCCAAGGTCCAGAACGACTTCGCACTTCTCATCAAGCCGGGCATCTTGATCTCGGGCAACCGAGCCGACACCTTCACTTTCGGCGTCAAGGTTGAAGTCGGACTTCCCTTCACGATTGACGTGCACGAACGGGTGACCGTCGTGACTGGGGGTTTCCTTCCGATCGGGGGGTACATCAACAAGGACTTCAGCAACAGCGGTGAAGTCCCGATTCTCATCCGCCTCGGCGTCGAGATCATGGCGAACGACAACGTCGCGCCCTGGTTCTTCTTCGACCTCGGTCCCGGGATCGGATTCGGCGGTAATGGAAATGGCGCGGACGTCGGCTTCGCCTGGCGCATCGGAGCCGGCACTGCGTTCTGGGGTGTGCTCGGCAAGAACAAGAACAAGTCGGACTCCGCGGCGACCGCTGCCGCTGAGTAGCCCGCGGCTCTCGAGCACGGGCAACGAAGAGAAGGGACCGCGCTGCTCAGGCAGGCGGTCCCTTTTTCGTGGTATCGACGGGCAACTTCCGCAGCGAGCCACCGCATGGCCGCAGGGCCGAAATGGCCTTAGATTCCAACCGAAAGGTCATGGACGCCCGGCCGTGTGCCGTGCATGATGGCCCTCCCCCGACAAGAAAAGGAGCCCGAAGTGGCCGACAAAGAAACCACCAGCTTCATGCGATCGCTCTGCATGGGTCGCATCGAACAGGACGTCATCTTCCCCTTCCCGACCCTGTCCGAGGCGGAGAAGGAGACGCTCGGCGACATCTCCGGTGCGCTCGAGGGGCTCCTCGGGCCACGTGCCGAGGATTTCCGAAAATGGGACGTCGCCGGCGAGCTGCCCGAGGAGTTCATCGACGAGCTGAAGGAGTTCGGCATGTTTGGCCTCGTGATCCCCGAGGAGAGCGGCGGCATGGGCCTCGGCAACATGGCGTACTCGCGGACGCTCCAGGAGGTCGCCAAGTACGACGCGTCGGTGGCCGTCACGATCGGTGCCCATAGCTCGATCGGCATGCGGGGGCTGCTTCTGTTCGGCACCGAGGATCAGAAGGAGCGTTACTACGAGAAGCTCGCGTCGGGCGACATGATCGCTGCCTACTGTCTGACCGAGCCCGGCGCCGGCTCCGACGCTGCTGCGGTGAAGACGACCGCCGTGAAGGAGGGGGACCACTGGGTTCTCAACGGCAACAAGCTCTGGATCACCAACGGTGGCATCGCCGACTTCTTCACCGTCTTTGCCAAGACCCCCGAGGAAGGCGGCCGCGGCAAGATGACGGGCTTCATCGTGACCAAGGACATGGAAGGCGTGAGCATCGGGCCCCACGAGGACAAGATGGGCCTCCGATCGAGCTCCACGACGACCGTACACTTGGATAACGTCCGGGTCCCGGACAACAACGTCCTCGGGGAGGTCGGCCAGGGCTTCAAGGTCGCGATGGCGATCTTGAACAGCGGGCGTACGGGCCTCGGTGGCGGCTCGGTCGGTGCCATGAAGAACCTCATCAAGATGGCCACGCTTCAGGCCAAGGAGCGTAAGACCTTTGGTGAGCCGATCGCGACGCGCGGCTTGATCAAGAAGAAGATCGCGGAGATGGTGATCGATTGCTACACGGCGGAGGCCGCGGTCACGATGGTCGGCGGGCTCATCGACGCGGGGTACAAGGAGTACCAGGTCGAGGCCGCGATCTCCAAGGTCTACGCGTCGGAGTGCCTGTGGCGCGCGGCCGACGAAGCACTGCAGATCGCGGGCGGAAACGGGTTCATGCGCGAGTATCCGTACGAGCGCATCGTCCGCGACTGCCGCATCAACCGGATTTTCGAGGGCACGAACGAGATTCTCAGGCTCCTCATCGCGCTCACTGCGATGAACGACGTGGCCAGCCAGCTTCAAGAGCTTTCGGCGACCATGAAAGACATCTTCAACGAGCCGATCAAGGGCTTCGGTGTGCTATCGGACTACGCTCGCAAGCACGCGGCTCTCAGGACCGGAATTGGCGCTGCGGCGAAGTTCAACGGCCTGCACGAAGCGATTCAGGAGCAGGCACAAATCTTCGAAGAGGAGACCCGCTACCTCGCGCAGGCCACCGACAAGATCCTTCGCAAGCACGGCAAGGGAATCATCGGAAAGCAGTTTGCCAGCCATCGCCTCGCGGAGATCATGATCGACCTCTTCGTCATGGCCGCCACGATCAGCCGTGTTCAGGCTTCGATCGAGGCCAAGGGCGTCGACGCCGCGGCCAAGGAGATCGACATTCTCAAGACATTTACCCGTGCCGCCAAAGTACGCATCAAGCACAACTTCCGGCGGATCGACACGAACGACGACGAGATGTTGAAGAGCCTCGCCGAGGACGCCTTCGAGGCCGAAGGGTTTCGCTGGGATACGATCTGAGCGTGGCTCAGTACACGCGAGACGAGGTCGAGGAGATTCTGCGACGGGCGCTCGAAACCCAGCCGCTCGAAACGCTCTCTCATGAAGACCTGGTAGCCTCCGCGGTCGAGGCCGGCATCGACGCGGATGATGTCGAAGCCGCGGCTCGCCAAATCGAGGAAGAGCGTGAGCTTCGCGCCGAGGAAGACCGCATCGTCGGCTACCGAAAGAAGCGCTTTCTCCAGAGCATTTACACGTTCGTGGTCGTCAACTCCGGGCTGTTCCTCATCGACGTCATGTCGGGTCCGGGCTGGTGGGTGCAGTGGGTGCTGGCCGGCTGGGGTATCTTCATCGCCCTCGGAGCGCGCCGGGCGCTGATGCCCGATCGGAGCCGCCTTCGCGCAAGAGCTCGCCGCCGAATCGCGAAGCGCCGCCGAGGCCATTGGGAGAAGCAGGTGCGCAAGGAGGTGGACCGGGCGATTCAGGTCGGCGTGGACGCGCTGGTGGATGCCGCCTCCCGGAAGCTGGCAAGCCGCGACCGGCCTCGCATGCGAGTCGAGGAGGACGTCGTCGAGGCCGATGTCGTCGAGGAAAGCGCTGCGAGTCGGAAGCGCTAAGCGAGGATCCTGCGCGGTTCGGCAGGCAAGTGCTTGAATTGGCAGAGTATTGAGAGGGGTAGCGTGTCCCCATCTCAGGTGTCGAAATCGAAGGATTCTTGGGGCAGCTCCGCGACGCAAGCGGGGTCGTCATGCTCGACGCGATTTACGCGAGGCGATACGGCGGTCCGGGTGAGCGCTGGGGCCTTCCCGATGGTTCCCTCATCGAGCCAGCGCCGCGCGTCGACCGGCTCCAGGATCACCGGCATTCGGTCGTGGATATCCGCCGCGCTTCCTTCTGCGTCGCGCGTCAGCACGACGTAACGGCCTCGGTCGCGAAGAGCCGCCATGACGAAGAGCCCGTCGTCGCCCTTCCGAAACAGGTACGGCTGGTTGATCCGTCCTTCGCGCCGCCACTCGAAAAAGCCGTCGGCGGGCACGAGGCAACGCCCATCGCGGAACGCGTCTCGAAACATCGCCGTTCGCGTAGCCGTCTCCGATCGCGCGTTGATCGTGATGCCGCCCGCCGTGCGCTCGAAGCCCCACCGCGCTTCGTCCAGCACCGGTCCCTCGTCACCCAGATAGACGACCGGGTTACGCTGGCCCGGCGCGATGTTGTAGCGGGGCCGAAGCTCGATACGGGTTTCGCTGAGCTCGTCGAATCCAAGCGCGCGGGCCACGTCACGTGCGTTCGCGCGCGTCAGCGTGTAGCGGCCGCACATGGGGTATCAAACGGTGTCGGGCTGGATGCCGACGCCGTCGTACTGGAAGCCCTGCTCGGCAAGCTTATAGGTCACCCAGATGTTCCGGCCGTCCAGAATCACCCGCGTTCGCATCAGCTCTCCGATGCGCTCGAACTCGGGGTACTGGTACTCGCGCCACTCGGTGAGCAGAAGCAGCGCATCCGCGTCCGTTACGGCGTCATACGCATCATCGACGAGGGTGATGCTGTCGCCGAACAGGTCCTTGATGTTGGCCGTCGCCTCGGGATCGTGGCCTACGACCTCGCATCCCTCCTTGAGAAGGAATTCGATCGTCGTGATCGATGGTGACTCGCGGATGTCATCGGTGCCTGGCTTGAAGGCGAGGCCCCAGATCGCAACACGCTTGCCGGCGAGCTCGCTCCCGAAATGTTTCTTCAGCTTGCGAACGACGAAGCTCCGATGGCGAACGTTCACTCGGTTGGTGGCGTCGGCGAGCTCCAGCTCGATACCGTGCCGACGGGCGACGGCGACGAGCGCCTTCACGTCCTTCGGGAAGCAGGACCCTCCATAACCTGGACCGGCGTGTAGGAACTGCGGACCAATGCGCGGATCGCTACCGACGCCCATGCGAACGCTTTGCACGTCGGCGCCGACCTCCTCGCACAACACGGCGAGCTCGTTCATGAACGAAATGCGCATGGCCAGCATCGTGTTGGCCGCGTACTTCGTGACTTCGGCGCTCTCCGGGTTCATCCACACGATCCTGGTGCTCGATAGATTCAGCGGATGGTACACGCGCTCCATGAGACGCCGCGCGCGATCGTGGCCGGGGCGGACCCCGATCACGATTCGGTCCGGGTACATGAAATCGCTGATCGCGCCGCCCTCCTTCAGGAACTCGGGGTTCGATGCGACTTGAATGTCGTGCTTGGCGTCGGCCACAAGCTTCTGAACCTGCGCGTTGGTCCCGACGGGCACGGTGCTCTTCATGACGATCACCAGATCGTGCGTGGCGTGCTCCGCGAGGCTCTGCGCGACCGCGAAGACGGCGCCGAGATCCGCCTCGCCATCGTGGGTCGGAGGAGTGCCGACTGCGATGAACGCCAAGTCGACATCCCGGACCGCCGCCGCGAGGTCGGTCGCGAACGTGAGACGGCCCGCTTCAGCCTGTTCCTTCACCATCTCCTCGAGCCCCGGCTCGTAGATCGGGATCTCGAAGCGCTGAAGCCGCTCGATCTTCGAGGCATCCTTGTCGACGCACACCACCCGCTGGCCGGTGGCTGCAAAACATGTCCCCGTAACGAGGCCGACGTACCCAGTACCAATGACGCAGAGTTTCACGCCGCGACTCGTAGCACCGTTTCCCCCGCCCTGAAAGGTGCCAACTTCCCCCCGAAAGACTATCGTGAGAGCCGGAGAGGCCGCGCTACTACGGGGGTTTTACGCGCACGATGTCTTCGGTCCGAATCCACTATCTGAATCATGCCTCGCTCCTCGTCGACGTCGGCGCAGTCCGTATACTCTTCGACCCGTGGATCGAGGGCACCGCATTCTCCGGCGGGTGGGGGCTCCGCTACGACAACCCCGACGCATTCGAGGTCGGCGCCACGGCGACTCACTTGTGGATCTCCCACTGGCACAGCGATCACCTTCACGGCCCCTCGCTCGTGAAGCTCGCTGCCCGTAACCCCAACATGATCGTGCTCGCCAACGTCTCGGCCAACTTCTCCATGGTGCCACGAATGGAGAGCTTCGGCTTTCGGGACGTTCGCCCTCTCGGCGAGCGAGAGCCCTTTGCTCTCGATGCCGAGACTGCATGCTGCCGGTACCCCACGGCGGGCATCGACAACATGTTGCACATCACCGCGGGTGAGTGGTCGATGCTCAACACCAACGATTGCAATCTTCCGGCCGAGGCGATCGGCTCGCTGCGACCGCACATTGGACCGCTCGACATACTCTTTACGAACTACAACCACGCCGGGAAGCTGTTCGACGTCATGGACGACGAGGTTCGGAAGGCCCAGCTCGTCGAGGTGCTGAAGCTGACCGTGGAAGCGCTCGCGCCGACGCGCGTCGTTCCTTTTGCCTCGAACCACTACTACCGCACGCGGGAAAGCGCCGACCAGAACGCCTCGATGCTCGGCTTCGACGACCTCGACGCCATCGCGGGGCGCGATTCGCGCTACATCGTACCCCGCATCGGCGATGAGCTCGTATTCGAGACCCCCACACGAGTGACCGTTCATGCGAGGCAGCCTCCACTCGCGCAGCAGCCGCCCGAGGTCCACAGTTACGGGTCTCCCGTTCCGTGGGATGTTCTCGTCGACGAGGTTTCGGCGCGCACGAAGGCTCTTCGCGCCCAATTCCTCCGGCTCGGTCGCTTGGCCGTGCCCGATCTCGTCGTCCGGCTGAGTGACCACCAGCGCAAGCTACGCCTCCGCTTCGGGCAGACCGCGCGAGAGGCTCGGCCATCGGATGTGCCGCACATCGAGGCGCATTCCCAGGCGATGGGGATCTGGCTGGCCCGACGCTTTGGAGACGACACCTGCATCGCAGGCGCTCACTTTCGCATCCTCGATTCGGACACCACGGCGATCGAGAGGTGGGCGCTTTGCACCTTGCTCGAAGCCAGCCACCTCGACCTGCAGAGCTGCTTCGAGTATCTCCGAGAGCCCGAAGGGCGGCGTTTTCTCTGGAACCGTCGAGAGGAGATCTTCGCTACCGTGTTCGGCGGCCGCCTGAGGGCGGGCCGCATCCGTCTTTGAGAGGGAGGCTCGAGTGATTCTGACCAACATCGAAATCGTGCCGGGTCATCAGATCGTGCAGCACTTCGGCCTGGTCCAAGGGAGTACCATCCGCGCCAAGCATTTCGGACGGGACTTCGCCGCTGGACTCAAGAACATCGTCGGCGGAGAGCTCAAAGGGTATACGGAGCTACTGCAAGAGAGCCGAGCGGAGGCCACCCAGCGCATGATCGCGCAAGCCACGGAGCTTGGCGCAAATGCAGTGGTCAACGTGCGGTTCACGACGTCGTCGGTCGCCCAGGGCGCATCCGAAATCCTCGCGTACGGCACTGCCGTGCGAATCGAGTGATCGTCCATGCGGCTCGAGCTCATCATCGGTCTCGGCATCCCCCTCGTCCTCGTCATCGTCGGGCGAATCGTCGGTGCACGCATCGAACGGGCACACTTCCTGAGTCTCGCCGAACGGGAAGCAAGGTTTCGGAGCCGCCCGACCCTCTCGACGAAACGCTTCACCCCACCCCTACCGATTCGCAGCGCCGAGCTCGTGACCGGATCGGTAGTCGTGTCGATCGACCATTTCAAACGCTTCATCAGCGCGTTTCGGATGATCGTCGGGGGCGAGGTGCGCGCCTACTCGACTCTCATCGAGCGCGCGAGGCGCGAGGCCGTGCTGCGCATGATGGAGTCTCGCCCGGACGCCGACGCATACATCAACACACGGCTCGAAACTTCGACCCTCGCGACCGCGACTGGAAACGAGGGCATGGGCACCATCGAAGTGCTGGCCTACGGCACCGCGGTCCACTACGATCGCCGACCATGACCAGCGACAAGCCACGTGTAGTCACGGAGCGCGACGGCCGCGTCTTTCACATCGTCCTCGACCGCGCCGACAAGATGAACGCGTTCGATCTTCGCATGCTTCGTGAGCTCGCCACGGCTGTGACCGATTACGAAGCCGACGAGTCGTTGTGGTGCGCGGTCGTGTATGCCAATGGCGAAAACTTCACTTCGGGCCTCGATCTAGCCGAGGTCGGCCCTGCGGTTCGGAGTGGCGCGCCCCTGTTTCCGAAAGGGTCCGTCGACGTGCTCAGTCTGCACGAGCCGAAACGCAAGAAGCCTCTCGTGATGGCCGCCCAAGGGTGGTGCCTCACGATCGGCATCGAGCTGATGCTCGCCGCCGACATCCGCTTGTGCGCGGAGGGCACCCGCTTCGGCCAAATCGAAATCAACCGCGGCATCTTTCCCTTTGGTGGGGCCACGATACGGCTCCCCGAGATCGCCGGCTGGGGCAACGCGATGCGCTGGCTGTTGACCGGCGATCGCTTCGACGCGGAGGAAGCGCTTCGTATCGGCCTCGTGCAGGAGGTGTTGCCTCCCGAAGCGCTCCGCGACAAGGCCATCGAGATCGCAAGGACCGTGGCCAAACGGGCTCCGCTCGGTGTCCAGGCCACCATTCGTTCCGCCCGCACCGCTGCCCATCAGGGCCTCGATGCCGCGATCGCCGAGCTTCTCGTCATCGCGCGAGAGCTCATGGACACCGAGGATGCGGCGGAAGGGATCCGGTCCTTCATCGAGCGCCGCGAAGGCGACTTCAAGGGCCGCTAGCCTACTCGCGAAAGAAGACGTTCCTCGCGACTGGATCCCGCGGCTGCCGCGTCTGATTGGCGGGCACGCTGGGATCTTCGAAGCCAAAGGACAAGCCGCAGAGGATTTGCTCGTCATCCGGGATCCCGAGGTGGGCGCCCGCGACCTCGGGGAACGCGCGCAACGCCGCCTGTGCACACGATCCGATGCCACGCGACTGCATCGCCAACATCAACGTCTGGACGTACATGCCGACGTCGAGCGCGACACCAATCCCGAAGCTCTTGGCCATACACACGTAGGCGACGTGAGGCGCGCCGAAGAACTCGAAGTTTCGGAGCATGGCCCACTTCCGCCCTTGCTTGTCGTCGCGGGCAATTCCCATCTTCCCGTAGAGCTCCACCGCGCAGGCGATCTGCTTGTCGCGGTAGGTCCCGAAGAACGCATCCATGCCCGAAGACATGCTCGTCGACCCAGCAGCGCTCGCAGCGTCGACGAGCGCGGTTCGCAGGCGCTGCAGCGTTTCGCCCGATGCGATGTAGACACGCCAGGGTTGGACGTTGCAGTTGCTCGGAGCGCGCTGCGCGAGGGCCAGAACCTCGTCGAGAATGGCGCGAGGCACGGGCCGCGGGAGAAACCCACGGACGGATCGTCGCTCGATGATGGTCTCGTCTAGATCGTACATCGATACCTCGGCAATCTTCACAAACGGCGCTTCGCAGTGGGCACTGCTTTCTTGATCCGGATGGCACAGTCTTTGCCGACCACCTTGCGAATCGCAGGCTCGATCACGCCCGTACGCACGTACTCGGCGCCAACGCCGAAGGCGGCGCGGCCGGTGACGCGAACGACGACCTCTTCGTCTGCTACCGTGAGCAGCTCGATGGCGCTCGCGTCCTTTTCGAGCAGCGGATTGAGAACGTCGTCGATCAGTCGCTGGAGCGCCTCGCGCATCCGCGGAGCATGCGGAATTGGGCTTCCAAACGCAAACGACTGCGAGTCCCGGCACGGTCCGCAAGGTGGGTTATACTCGACCGTACACGATGCAGCCTGCACGCACACGCCTCCAAGTCGACGTCCGTCGTCAACAGCTCCTCCAGCTCGGGCTCGAGCTATTCGCAAGCCAGAGCTACGACGAGCTCTCCATCGACGAGATCGCCCGGCGCGCCGGTGTGTCGAAGGGCCTTCTTTATCACTACTATCCGAGCAAACGGGCGTTCTACGTTGCTGCGGTACGCGAGGCCGCGCGTCAGCTCCTCGAAGAGACGGACGTCGACGAGCACGGCACCGGCGCCGAACCGAACCCCGAGGGACAGCGGGCCGGGCTCCGCTCATTTCTCGAGTACGTGTCCCGCCACCGCGTCGTCTATACCTTTTTGCTGCGCGGCGGCATCGGCACCGACCCAGAAGTAGCCACCATCCTCGAACGCACCCGGGAGGCTTTGGTCGATCGCATGCTGACGCGCCTTTCGCGATTTGGCGCGCGGCCCCACGACCCGGGCGCGCGCTTACGCTTGCGCGGCTGGTTGGGGTTCCTGGAGGCGGCCAGCCTCGACTGGGCCGAGAAGCAGGAGCTCGACGCCGACGCCTTCCTTCGACTACTGCTCCAGATGTCGAACTTCGTCTTTGCTTCCGTCTTACAACCTGTCGAATCGTGATGCGTGCCCGACGCCTCGTCGTTCTGCCATGGCTCTTGGCCGCGATCGCCGGTTGTAGCCCCCCTCGGACACCGGCTGCTTCCCTCCCGACGGTCGAGCCAGCGCCAACCGCAGCCCCGGCCGCCAACCGACCAGCATTCGATTGGAGCGATTTCGACTCCACCTCCGTGAGAAACCCGAATGACGGTTCCCTAATCGGCGGCGTCCCACTCCCGCTGCGAGCGCCTGGCTTGCGCTTCAACCCTGCGCGCGATTCGGCGGCACGCTACGGAACGGTCGAGGTCGTCCGAACGCTGCTCGAAGCGGCCGCGCGAGTCGACCGCGAGCTCGGGGGCCTGCCGGTGACGATCAACGATCTCAGCCTGGAGACGGGCGGGCCTATCGCTCACCACCGTTCGCACCAGAGCGGGCGTGACGTCGACACTCTGTTCTACCAGCTCGGTCCCGACGGCGAGCCGATCGAGAGCGTCGGTGCGTTCTTCGATCCGAGTGGCCGGGGCGTCGACTTCCGCGATCTCGCAAACCCCGACGACGACATCGCCCTGACGCTCGATGTTGCTCGCACCTGGTTGTTTCTCCAAGCTCTCATCGAGAACGAGCACGCTCAGCTCCAGAGCATTCTCGTAGCCGAGCACCTTCGAGCCCTGCTGCTCGACCACGCCCGCAGTGTCGACGTGCCCACGGAAACGATCCAACGATTCGAGGCGCTCACCTGCCAACCGACCTACCCGCACGACGATCATTTCCATTTTCGATTCTTCTGTGCTCCCGACGACATCGCGAAGGGTTGCCGCGACTCGGAGCCCATATACCCATGGCAATTGCAGCGTCTCGCTGCTGCCGGCGCCCGACCCCGTCCCCTCGCACCGAAGCGAAAGCAAGCTTCTTCGGAGATTGTGACTCACGAGGAGGCGCGTGAGTCCGCCGGCCGCATGGATGTAGAGGTGGAGCGTTGGCTGGATCGGCGCCAAGAGTGGATCGAGAAACCTCCCCCCGGACGACCATACTGCCCATGACCACGTTCGACTGGATCGATACGGAGCGCGATTTCGAGCAGCTCGTCGACGAGCTCTGCAAGACGCACGCATACGCGCTCGACACTGAATTTCATCGAGAGCGCAGCTATCTCCCCGTGCTCGCCGTGATTCAGATCGCCACGCCAGAGCGCGTCGCCCTCGTCGATCCGCTCGCCGTCGACGTGCGGCCACTCGGAAAGGTCCTCGAACGCGACATCGTGTGCGTAATGCACGCCGCGTCGCAAGACCTGGAGATCCTCGAGCTGGCTTGCGGCGTCGCGCCTCGTAGGCTGTTCGACACGCAGATTGCTGCGCTCTTCTGCGGATATCGGACTAGCTCGCTCGGGAAGCTCGTCGAAGGGTTTCTCGGCCTCCAGCTCGACAAGAGCGCACAACTGGCCGACTGGACGCGACGTCCCCTCCCCGAGGCCGACCTCGCATACGCAGCGTCCGACGTCGCGCACCTGCTCGAGCTCCGCGATGCTCTCAGCGAGCAACTTCGTGCGCGCGGCCGCCTCTCGTGGGCCGAAGAAGAAATCGAGCGCCTGCGGCAGAAGGACCGCAGCCCACCGGAACCGCGCACGCTCTGGTGGAAGCTTCGCGGGAAGGCGAAGCTGAACGACAAGGCTCGGGGCGTCGCTCAGGAGCTCGCCGCATGGCGCGAGGAGGAGGCCCGGGCCAGAAACAAGCCTGTTCGTTCGATCTTGCCCGACATGACCTTGCTCTCTTTGGCACAACGGCCCGTACGGAAGCCCGCCGAGCTGCGCAACATTCGAAACTTCGACGCCCGCCGCTTCAAGCAAACCGATGCACTCCTCGCCGCGATCGAGCGGGGTCTCCGGCTTCCCCGGAGCGAGCTCAAGCTCCCGCCCAAGAAACCCACGAACATCCCCAACACAGAGGGTGTCATCTCTCTTTGCCTCGCATGGCTCGCACAACGCGCGTCCCAGGAAGACCTCGACATGACGGTCCTCGGGACGCGCGATGACGTCACCAGCCTGGTCCACGGGCAGCGATCCCGCCTCTCGGACGGGTGGCGCCACCAGCTCGTCGGGACCGAGCTTTCCGCGATCATAGGCGGAACCGCGGCCTTGCGAGTGGACGGGACAGCTCTCGAGCTGGTGGATCGCAACCGCACGTGATTCGCGCTACATTGCTGGGATGGCCAACAGCCGCGGCGCGCGAATCGTTCTGATGCTCGCTTCGATCGTTGCGATCGGAGCGGGGATCAAGCTCGCCGCACCGCTGCTCGTGCCCGTGCTGGTTGCTTCGTTCATTGCCATCGTCACGGCGCCCATCGTCATGTGGTTCTGTGATCGAGGTGTGCCAACGCTCCTGGCGGTTCTCGCCGGACTGTTGCTCGACGTGGCAGCGGGCGCCGCCTTAGGCATCCCACTTGCGGGAGCAGTCGCAACATTCACGGAGCGCGTACCGGACTACGCCGCGATGCTCGCTGGTCGAATGGACGAAGCGGAGCTCTGGCTCGCCGCGCGTGGCATCTACCTCGAGTCCGTCTACGACTTCTCCGAGCCGACCTGGATGTTCAACATGGCGACCGTGATGGCGCAGTCCGCGGCTTCTCTGGTTTCGCAGATGGTGCTCGTGTTGCTAATCGTCGCGTTCATGCTGTTCGAGGCCACTGGGATTCGGGAGAAGCTCGCGAGAATCGCGACGCCCAGCCAGATTCAGGAGCTCTCCTCGGCTGCGCGGGAGGTCAACACCTACTTGGTCGCCAAGACCGTCCTCAGCTTGCTCACGGGCCTGCTCGTATTCGCGTGGTGCTCGTGGAGGGAGGTCGACGTGCCGCTCCTGTGGGGTCTGCTCGCCTATCTCCTCAACTACATCCCGACGGTTGGCCAGGTGATCGCGTCGGTGCCCGCCATCGCGCTCGCATGGCTGCAGCTCGGCCCCGGCGAGGCCCTCGTCGTCGCCGCGGGGTTCGGGGCCATCAACCTCGCCATCGGGGCCGTTGAACCGCGCGTCATGGGCGGGGCCCTCGGACTTTCGCCCCTCGCCGTCCTCGTCTCGATGGTGGTATGGGGATGGTTGCTCGGGCCCGTGGGGGCGCTCGTGTCCGCCCCGCTGACGATGGTCATCAAGCATGCGCTCGCGCACAGCGAGCAACTTCGCTGGATGGCCGAGCTCCTGGGTCCGACGCCGAGGCCGAGCGGCAAGGCAGCGGCAGGAGAAGCCGACTCCGCAGACGAGCTCAGCCGCGCTTGAGCGCGTCGCCGGCACGGTCGGCGAAGAGCGCGAGCACCCGCCACGCAGCCGCGCTCGGGCTCGCCTCTCCGCGCCCGACGGCCACCTCGAGCTCCGCAATCAACGCGGCCACGACCGGATCACCGCGAAGCGCCTTACGGAGCCCGTCCTCGACCATGTCCCACATCCACCGAACCTGCTGCGCCTGGCGCTTGCGCCCCAGCTCCCCGGTGCTTTGCATCCGGTTCCACTCTTCGACGACGATCGCCCAGAGCTCGTCCAACCCCGTCTTCTCGAGAGCACTGCAGGTCACCACTGGCGGCACGCTTCCGACGCGCATCAAACGAAGAGCGCTTTGGTAGGAGGCCTGCGCGCGAATGGCAGGACGCAGGTTGTCGCCGTCGGCCTTGTTGATGGCGAGCATGTCAGCGACTTCGAGGATTCCGCGCTTGATCCCCTGAAGCTCGTCGCCGGCGCCCGCGATCATCAGGACGAGAAAGAAATCCACCATGCCAGCAACGAGTGTTTCGGACTGCCCGACCCCCACGGTTTCGACGAGGACGACGTCGAACCCCGCCGCTTCGCAGAGCAAGATCGTTTCGCGGGTCTTTCGGGTCACGCCGCCGAGCGTTCCACTCGTCGGCGACGGGCGGATGAACGCGTCGGGATCATTCGAAAGCGCGGCCATCCGCGTCTTGTCGCCCAGGATGCTTCCACCGCTGACGCTGCTGGTGGGGTCTACCGCGAGTACGGCCACACGATGGCCCTGGCCGGTCAGCGAGGTGCCAAGCGCGTCGATGAACGTGCTCTTGCCCGCCCCGGGAACCCCGCTGATGCCGACCCGGCGCGCGCCTCCGGTCGCAGGAAGAAGCGCTTCCAGCACCTCTTGGGCGAGTTTCGCGTGCGCGACCTGCTCGCTCTCGATCAGGGTGATGGCTCGGGCAAGTACCGCCCGGTCCCCGCCGCGGACGCCATCGACATACGCCTGCGCGTCGAGGCGTTTCACGCCCCTCCGTGTTGGGCGTCGAGTTGGTCGAGCAGCTCGATGCCTGCCTCGGCAATGACCGTTCCCGGACCAAAGATGGCGACCGCGCCTGCTTCCCGAAGAGCGTCGTAGTCCTCTGGGGGTATCACACCGCCGACCACGACCAGGATGTCTTCTCGGCCGAGGTCACGAAGCGACTGCTTGAGCTCGGGCACCAACGTGAGGTGGCCGGCCGCGAGCGAGCTCGCCCCCACGATATGCACGTCATTCTCGACGGCCTGCTTGGCGACTTCTTGCGGTGTCTGGAACAGGGGCCCGATGTCGACGTCGAACCCGAGGTCGGCGAACGCCGTGGCGATGACCTTTTGGCCGCGGTCGTGACCATCTTGGCCCATCTTGGCGACCAGGATGCGTGGCCTTCGGCCGTGTTTGCTCAGGAACTCCTCACTCCGAGCTCGCACGGCATCCACCGCTTCCGAGTCCTTGCCTACTTCGCTTCGATACACGCCTTCAATACTCCGAATCGTCGCCTGATAGCGCCCCCAGACGCGCTCGAGCGCGTCGCTGATTTCACCCACCGTGGCCCGATGCCTGGCGGCGTCGATCGCCAGCTCGAGAAGGTTACCTTCGCCAGTTTCGGCGCACTTGGTCAATGCCTCAAGTTTCGGCTGAAGCGCCGCATCGTCGCGCTCCTGCCGGAGCTCGCGCAAACGGGCGATCTGGGCCTCCCGAACGGCTGTGTTGTCGACCCTGAGGACCTCGATGCGATCTTCCTTGTCGAGGCGGTGCTTGTTGATCCCGACGATCGTCTGCTGGCCGGAGTCGATGCGCGCTTGCGTGCGCGCCGCCGCTTCTTCGATCCGAAGCTTCGGTAGCCCGGCCTCGATCGCCTTCGTCATCCCGCCGAGCTCCTCGACCTCTTTGATGTGTTCCCAGGCCCTCAGAGCGAGCTCATGCGTGAGCCTCTCCACGTAGTAGCTTCCACCCCACGGGTCGATCACTCGAGTCGTTCCGCTTTCGAGCTGGAGGTAAAGCTGCGTGTTGCGCGCAATACGCGCGCTGAAGTCGGTGGGAAGCGCGATGGCCTCGTCGAGCGAGTTCGTGTGCAGGCTCTGCGTGTGGCCCTGCGTCGCCGCCATCGCCTCGATGCAAGTCCGGACGACGTTGTTGTAGACGTCTTGGGCCGTCAGGCTCCAGCCGGAGGTTTGACAATGGGTGCGAAGCGCCATGCTCTTCGGGTTCTTGGGGCCGAACTGCTCGATCAGCTTCGCCCACAAGAGACGGCCCGCGCGAAGCTTTGCGATCTCCATGAAGAAATTCGTGCCCACGGCCCAGAAGAAGCTGACGCGCGGAGCAAACTCGTCGACCCCGAGGCCGGCGCCGAGGCCCGTACGAATGTACTCCAACCCGTCGGCTAGCGTGTAGCCGAGCTCGAGGTCTTGCGTCGCACCAGCCTCCTGCATGTGATAGCCGCTCACGCTGATGCTGTTGAAGCGCGGCATGTTGGCCGCCGTGTATTTGAAGATGTCGGCGACGATCCGCATGGAAGGCGACGGCGGATAGATGTATGTGTTGCGCACCATGAACTCTTTGAGAATGTCGTTCTGAATGGTGCCCGTGAGCTTCTCGGCCGGAACTCCCTGCTCTTCGGCTGCGACGACGTAAAGCGCCAGGACCGGCAGCACGGCGCCGTTCATCGTCATGGATACGCTCATCTGATCGAGAGGGATGCCATCGAAGAGGATCCGCATGTCCTTGATCGAGTCGATCGCGACGCCCGCCATACCGACGTCGCCGGCGACGCGCGGATGGTCGGAGTCATAGCCACGGTGCGTCGCGAGATCGAACGCGATCGAGAGACCCTTCTGTCCCGCCGCGAGGTTGCGACGATAGAAAGCGTTGCTCTCCTCGGCCGTAGAGAACCCAGAGTACTGACGGATCGTCCATGGCCGCTGCACGTACATGGTCGAATACGGGCCACGGAGAAAGGGCGGCAAACCGGGCATCGTGTCGAGGTGCGTCACGGGAGCGAGGTCCGAAGGGCCGTAGACGGGTTTGACCTCGATGCCCTCCGGAGTGTTCCACCGACGATCGCCGGCCGCGCCCGCGACCGCTTTCCAATCGGCCAGTGACTGCTCGTGCGCGCCGATGGAGTCGAAGTCGATCTGGCTGAAGTCGGGCAAACGGCTCATCGCTCCACTCCCACCGAATCCAAAACATCATTCATGACATGAAGCACGTCGGCCCCGACGAAGACGAAATCACTCACGCCAGCGTCCCGCAGCGCAGCCGCGTGTTCGCCGGGGCGCCCAGCCACCAAGACCACGGGGCATCCGGCGCGCTTGAGGGCAGTCACGGCAGGTTCGAGCATGGCTTCGTAAGTCTCGTCGCTGCCGCAAATCATCGCGAGCAAGGCGGGCGCCTCCTTCCACGCAAGCCCCACCGATTGCGGGTCGGCGAATCCATCGTTCGTCAGGGCACGAATGCCCGCGGCACCCAGGAGGTTCTGGGCCCAGGTCGAGCGCGCCTTGTGGGACGGCACCGAGCCGAGATTCGCCATGAAGGCCGTGGGGCGGGGATCGCGGCGATCGCTCCGTTCCCGAAGACGTTCCCATGTGTCGGCGGCCCGCCATTGTGGGACGGGCTGCACGTGAAAGTCCGGCTGACCGTGCTGGAGAACTGCCGCCACGCTGTAGATGTCCGTACCCGTCGTCGCAGCGGCCACGCAGGCTGAGGTGAGCGCCCCTGGCGCGCGTGCGGGATCGTTCACGTGACGGGCGAGGTTGAGGAGGACATCGCGGTGCGCTCCCACGTCCAGCTGATCGAGCCCCGCGCGGAGCATTTGCTTCACCTCCTGCTGCGAGACGGGCTCCCGCTCGACGGATGCCTCGGCCGAATTCGGGAACTCACTCACACCCACGATCGGCGCCTTCCGTCTGTTGAGAGCATCCTGGCGGAGCTTCACCACCTCTGCGACCGCGTCGAGCACGCGCCCAGAGCCGAGCGCCTTCACGATACCGCCTTCGGCTTCCATCGACTGGATTTCACGCCATGCAGTGCGGGCGAGTTGGTCGGTGAGCGCCTCGACGAACCAGCTGCCGCCCCCCGGGTCGGCCACTGCATCGAGGTGCGATTCGTCCCGCAGCACGATTTGGGTATTGCGGGCGATGCGCTGCGCGAGCTCGTCGGGAGGCCCGATCGCCGCATCGAAGGGCGCCGTGGCCACACTCTGCGCTCCGCCGAGGACTGCGGCCGAGCACTCCGCGGTCACGCGAAGCAGGTTCACCCAGGGATCGCGCTTGGTCATCGTGAAGAGGGAGGTCCGGCAGTGTATTGGCATCGAGGCGGCGTCGGGGTTCGCGCCCGCCGCGACCACCACCTTGGCCCACAAGACGCGGGCGGCGCGCAGCTTCGCGATCTGCATGAAGAAATCTCCCGAGACCGAATAGGCGAATCCGATCTGTCGCGCCGCATCATCGATGCTCATCCCCGCGCCAGTGAGTCGACGGAGATATTCGATCCCCGTGGCGATGGTGTACGCGAGCTCCTGAACAGCGCTTGCGCCCCCACCGTCGTAGGGATCGCTCGATACGCCGACGGCCCGCAGCCCCGGTGCATTGGATGCGCACCAGGCCGCTAGATCACAGAGCTCGGCGAGCCGTGCGCTGAGGCCGCCTTGGATCCGTCCCTCGCGTGCCAGAAGCCCGATCGGATCGAACGCGAACCCGCCGCGCAGGGCATCGCGCGCGACCCCTCGACGCTCGGCGACCCCGAGGAATCCCGCGGCCACGGCGAGAGCATCCGACCCTCCTTCGATGTAGACCGAGACCCTCGCGAGATCTGCGGCGGCGAGCACCTCGTCGAGCTCCTTGGTCGTGAGCACGCGGCAGCCATGGCGCGGCCCCAGGCGCAGCCAGACCGCCTCCACGCCGCGTTCGAGGTCTTGCTCGATGCGGGCCTTGCACACATTCGGCCGCGGATCGTCGTACTCCTGCCGGATGGTCCAGCCGCCCACGGGAGCCGCACCGCGCACGTACGGGTAGACACCTGGGAACCCACCGGCCGCCGGGACTGCGGCATCCTCGGCGGTGTAGAGCGGCTCGACCTCGATCCCGTCGGGTGTCTTGGTGCGCAGACGGTCGGGCGATGCGCCTTTGAGATCAGCCTCCACCTTCGCGAGCCATTCCGACTTTGTCACGGGTGGAAATGGGTTCATTCGCTCGTCGGGGTCAGACACGGCGAAAACTAGATAGACTAGAGCGATTGGAGCCGCAACGCGCGCTCAGTGTCGCCGCGAATCGGGCGAGTCGGCATCCCGATCACCGCGCCAAAACTCCGCGACGGCTCCGACGCGGTCGTCAGTGTCGAGATAGACGTCCTCGAGGTTCACGAGCACGTATCCAACACCCTTATCGCGGCCCAAACGCCGCTTGATCCGCGCAAGCTCGACGGCGCTAAGGCCCGACGAAACGACGACCATCACCCGATGCGCGAGGCGGGCTGCACGACGCAGCACCGGACCACTCAGTGGGCCATTCCAAGCGAGCGCGACGCCGGTCACTTGCTCGAGGTCGCGCTGGGTCGGGGGCTCGGAGCGCCTGAGTTGCGTCACATCGTCCTCGTCGTCGCCAAGGAGGCGAACGGCGGCGCGCATCACCGCATCGGACGCGCTCGCATAGGGCGTTTCGGTTCGCACGTGGACCGCTCTGCCCGGGCGCGCGGGCGTCTCGTCCGTTGCTACCGGCACGGGCCGCGTGAGAAGGAAAGCATCCTCCTCGGAAGTGGCGGGCCCTTCGGCGGAAGCATCGCGAGCGGCGGCGGCCTGAACGCTCGGAATGACCATGCGCACGCTCGCCCGTGCGCCGCGCTTGCGACGAAACGGCTTCGGCCCGCTCGAAGGCCTGGGCGGGGAGCTGCTACGCGCGCCGGGGGGCTTCGATTCGGCGACCGGCGTCGCCTCGATCGGGATGGGTCCGGATGCTTCCGAGGCGTTGGACGGCTGCACCGCAGGCAGACCGATGACTGTTTTCTTCCGGGGCGGCCGCGAGGACATCGGTTGGCCAGAGCCCGGGCTCGGATCGAGCTTGGGCGATGGCGTGATGATCGGCGGCACCGCGGTCTCCGCCGGACCGGGCGGCACGAAACCCTGTATCGTCGGCTTGTGGGGCACCGCCCGGCCGTGCGGCACCGAAGGCGTGCCCTGCGCGGACAGGCGACGTGGAGGCGCTTGCGGACTTGGTGTCAAGCGCCGCGAAAACTCGCCCGGCGGGGGCGTCACGAGGTGCGACATATCCGAGGACCGTTCTCCGACGTCCAAGATCGCGGCGGCCAGCCACGGCGCCTCGGCAAGCCGCATGGCAAACGCGCACGCGATGTCTCGCTCGACCTCGGTCGCAGGCACGACGAGGGTGCGTCCGTGCCCATGGACGCCCTGGTCCTCGAACTCGTCGACGAACGATGCGAGCGCATCCGCGTGTCGCGGCCATACGCTGGTGCCGAGCACGGGACCGTTGCCCCACCAAGCAACTTCGCGCGGCGCCTCGACCCTCAGCGTGCGTAGATCACGAGTGAGCAATACGAAGGCGTAGACCAAAGCGACGAGCATTGGAAGCAGCAGGAGAAACACGACGTAGCCCGTGACCTTCTTCGCATGCTCCGGAACTGCCGGAGGCGACAGAACACGAAAACCGGTGAAAGGTGCGAGCATCGCGTCGCGAAGCGCCGCGTCACGGGCGGTGAGAGTCTCCACGCGAGCCACCGCGGCGTCGAGCTCGCTGACGACATCTCGCGCCTCTCCCTCCACCGGGGCGAGCGCCTCGGCCTCCCGCT
>Ga0209536_100004223_pt1 | contig 22729 bp, 22 predicted proteins | sample DeeMarSeWOR28_12_FD_187461 | JGI IMG/M metagenome (GOLD analysis project Ga0209536, IMG submission 187461) | Marine sediment microbial communities from White Oak River estuary, North Carolina - WOR-2-8_12 (SPAdes) (version 2) | ecosystem: Environmental > Aquatic > Marine > Intertidal zone >... | reverse complement strand
AGAGAGTAAAAAGAAAAAGAAAAAATCATAGCTTTTAGCCATAGATATCTTGATAAGACTTCGATAGTTGGGTTATAGTTGGTAATCCTTGTCTGGCACCTATCTTTTTAATAGAGAAAAGCGCAACAATGTTTCCCAACTGTCCGCATTCGTCTAGTCGCTTATTATTTATCAAGCCATAGAGGAAACCGGTAGCAAAGGCATCACCGGCACCGGTGGTATCAATGCAGGATGCCTTGGTATCCGAAGGTTTAATGTAATATTCGTTATCACTATCTCTGATATAACTAACCACGGGAGGTGCACCACTAGCAAGACTTACTCCTTGACCAAGAGTAATAGCAATAAATCGACAGCCGTATTCTAAGCAAATTTCTGAACTGCTAACAACGTCTCTGCCGACTAATGTCCGTAGTTCCTCTTGATTCATAAAAAGAATATGAATCCTGCTTAATATTGGCGCCAGAGTTTTTATACCCTTGGAAGCATACAGTAAACCAGGAGAAAAGCTCACTTTTACTGATGGAGCTATCTGGTCTATAAGCTTAAGTATGAGGTTGAATTGTCTGTCGTCAGCGAATGAAGAAAAGTGAAGATATTTGGCACTGTTTATGTACGACAGATTGATATCATCAATGGATAATAGATTATTAGCACCGGGAGAAATGTAAATAGAGCGTCTCCCTGAATTATCACTGAAGCATAGTGTTTTTCCTGTCCTCTCTTGCGGTTTTACTGCAATATACCTTGTTTCCACTCCCAATTTGTCAAAATCTAGTAGTAAGGATTTCCCGTGGTTATCATTGCCTATTGCGCCGATAAAACCAGTGTTAATACCGAGTTTGGATAAACCATAGATGGTATTAGCCGCTGAACCTCCAGGAAATGAACCTGCCTCGCTAATGAGTGATTCGCCATCTTCAAGGATACGCCTAACCCGATAAATATTATCTATATTAAGAGCACCAAATCCGACAACTTCCATATTACCCATTGTTGTTTTTTTATTTCTGATTACCCCAACTTACCGGCTTCTTCCCGGACTAATCGCCTCATTTTGCTATGGGTAAAAATAACTTCATCTATGTCATTATTACCCGCCAGCCATTGGACATATACACTTTCTTTTTTGAAATAACCCCTATTCTTATTACTAATTAACCGCTTAACTTTATCCCTATCACCCTGATGCCAGACCGACAATATTGGCTTAAGATCGCTAATAGCCATGGATGCAAGGCCTAATGTTGCATAGGGCAAAGCATATTGATTGGCATTGAAAGCAACAGATATCCCACCGGCGCAATCTACTTCCTTTAACATACGAAAATCAGTTATGCTGTCACCAATAACCACCCATTCGGCTAGTGGTTGTTTAAAAAGCTTAGCGAACTGTTTTAAGGCAGTTACCTTGCGCTTCCCCCCAATAGGCTTGACTTCATTAATAGCTTTACCTATTTCTGTTTTAGGTAGTTTTTGCCAAAAGAAATCATCCAGTCTTTCTTTAATCAGGCGATCATTTCCAATTATTTCCACTATACTTCTCTCGGTATCCTGTAGCAGGGTAGTGCTATCTTTACATAACAACTTTCTGTAACTGTTTAATCGAAAAGATGTAGATGCTACATTATTTCTAGCAATGCCCAATTTTTGGGTAAGATGATGGGCATACTGCTCATAAGTGGTAGTAATACAGAATATTTGCCAACCATCCCTTTGAAGTTTAGAAATGAGTTCAGCAGCACCATTTATAAAAGTAGCTTTTTCAGCTAACTGTTTAATATCAGCTTCTGTTATATTATGTAAGAGCAGGAAGGGAACTATCAGTGCTAGGGTATCGCCGGGTTCATAACCTTGTCTACTTTTAATTGTAAGTAAATCGTCATAACGGCTGATAACTTCAAATATCTTATCGCCATTAGGAAAGAGCTTCATTAAGTCGTAGGCATTATCTTGGGGAGTTAAAGGTCCTTCTAGATCAAAACAGATAAAATTGTTAATCTCCCATTACCTCCTCTGAAGTGTGGTTATAGTGCTTTCAAACTATCATTAATTTCGGCTGTTAGATTGTAACCGTCAATTATATTGCCATTTAAATCGATAACTCTACCGCTATCTATTTTTATCTTACCCTCACTAAAAGCCTTCATTGTTGTTATTATTAAAGGCAACTCCCTCTTCAGTCCATGTTGACGAATTAGTCTAAATAACCGATTGCTCTCACCCTGTTGTTTTTTTATTTTACTAATATCCTGTCCGTCTAACTGCTGCCAGTAGATATCAAATATGTTTCCTACAATAGGAAAGGTGCAATAGGTAACCACAGGGCCTTTATCCAACTCTGGGGTAACAAGATGCATCATTACACCCGTTTCTTCCATTTTATCTTCTATAAGCCTCCAGATTACCTCTTGCCAGGTACCGGCAGGACCACCAGGAGCAGCGGGATGTAGGTTTATCATGTTATATTTTTTGCACATTTCTCTACCTACAATAAGCATATAACCGGCAAGAATACAAATATCAGTCTGATAATCATTTAACATTCTCATGATATTACGATCATATTCAAGCCGCCATTCTGGCAGGTTTTCTTTATGCTTGCCATTGTCTCTACTAGCTTTAAAAGCATTATATGAATATAAAATAACAGGTATATCATAACTTTTAACCAACCTAATGAATTTATCACTATCAACGGATTCTCCTGATTCTCTATTGCAAAAAACGAAGGCAATCTCAGCCTTGATTTTATGTGAATCTATTGCTTTATTAGCAGCTTCCAAGAGATCATGGGCAGCTTGATCCCTGCCAGTTGAAAACCAACCAAAACTGTACACAACTAGCTAAGCCTCTTTAATATTTTATTTTTTAAGCTAACGAAGTGAATCATTGGATTTGTTTTACGTCCGCTGACCTTTCCTTGCGCGAGAGAGAGGATAAAGTCATCTTTGTTGGTGAATGCCGGCATTTCTACATAGGCGTTTCCAATTTCCTTTAAAGTATGAGCATCACTACCGGCACTCTTGTATTTTCCGTACTTTTCGGCAAATGCATTAGCTCTCTCTTGATTTTTAAAAGGGAGAGTTCTGGCATTAAAAACTTCAATTATATCAATCTGATCTGCTATCTCATCCAGAATTTTACTTCCTAGAGCTGATGGTCGGAATATATCGAATGGATGTGGCACGCAGATATATCCATTCTGAGCTCTTATTTCAGAAATTGCTTCCGAAACCGAAATGCCGCTGGGTATACTTTCTTCAAGAAACATTCCCATAACCTCACCATTTGGAGTTAATATTTCTTCGGCGGTTATTACAGTAAAGGGTGCTATCTCTCTCAATTTCAGTGCTCCTTCTATTGTGCCATGATCAGCAATGGCGATGCAGCTTATATCGAGTTCAAGGCAACGTTCAACTATTTTATCCAGTGGAGTGGTGCAATCCATCGAAAATTCAGTATGGATATGCAGGTCCGCTTTTATCAAATTATTGGTTTACCCTTTCTAAATAAGTACCGTTACGAGTGTCGACTTTTATAACATCCCCTTGATTAATAAAGAGTGGTACCTGTATTGTGACACCCGTTTCTAATTTGGCTGATTTTGTACCAGAGGTGGCTGTATCTCCCTTGAACCCCGGTTCGGTTTGAGTAATTTCGAGCTCGACGGTAATCGGTAGCTCCACACCTATTAAGTCACCCCTATAACTTGAAAGCTCTAAAGACATATTTTCTTTCATATAGTTAATGGCATCACCCAGTTGGGAGGTATTCAATGCTATTTGTTCGAAGTTTTCCTCATCCATAAAGTGATATATACCGTTTTCTGTATACAAGTATTGCATACGTTGATAATCCAGGCGTGCTTGATTAAATTTGTCGTTTGACTGGAAAGTCTGCTCAATTGTATGACCGCCAACTATATCTCTGAGTTTTAGACGCACTAACGCCGTCCGCTTCATTTTTATATGTTTGTATTCGATAACTTGATATAGCTTATCGTTTAACTCAATTACAATGCCTTTTCTTAATTCGGAACTGTTTAGCATTTATTACTCTCAAAATCAAATTTTTCAGTCTGTGAAAGCACCTTTATTTTACCATTTTCAAGCATTACAGTATCCTCCAGTCGAACGCCACCCCAACCGGGTAGATAAATACCAGGTTCAATCGTAAATACCATATGATTGAAAAGTTTCTTTATTGAATTAAGGCGAAGGTATGGTTCTTCATGGATTGAAAGACCTAGTCCATGTCCAAGGCTATGACCAAATTGCTTACCGTAACCAGAACGCTCAATGAGATTTCTTGCTAGTTTATCGGCTTGTGTACCATTCATTCCAGTCATAATTCCCTCTATAGCCGCCTGCTGCGCTCTCAGAACTATATCATAAACCCGTTTGAAAACATCATCAGTTTTACCTAAGTAAACGGTACGACTAATATCGCTAGTGTATTTATCAAACACTGCTCCAAGGTCAATTAATACTGGTTCACCCATTTTAATCTTGCGTTTTGTTGGTCTAGCATGTGGCAGTGCAGAATTGGGTCCTGAAGCAATTATGATATTGAACGGCAGAGTTTGGCTACCGTTCTCACGCAAATATTTTTCTGCTATCCAGGCTATTTCCAGTTCTGTTTTCCCTGCCCTAATTCTGTTAATAGTATATTCCATAGCAGCATCTGCAAGAGATACCGCTTTGGTTAGTGTTTTTAATTCTTCAGGTTCTTTAATGGCTCTCTGTGAATTTACTAGTCCATTTAATGGAACTAAGGCTATTTTGGAATTCACTTTTGAAACAATAATACACAAACGGTTGTAAACCGAATAATTTAAGTGATCTGATTCGAAACCAATATTATTCACTGAAAGTCTGTCAATAATATGAGGAAGCCATTCTTCAATTCTACCGATAGTCTGAATTATTTCATAACCATTGGTTTGTTTCTCCGCCTGCTCTACATAACGAAAATCAGTAACCAAAATACTTTCTTTTTTCGTAATTAATAGAAAACCAGCCGTACCATCAAAACCGGATAGATAAAATCTGTTTTCTGGTTGAGAAATTAGTATTGATTCAACACCTTTTGAGACTAGGTTCTCTCTTAAAATAGTTAAGCGCTTATCTATCATCCAAATCCTCTTCAATCTTGGCCATTGGATGAGCTGATAGATAGACTTTCCTGGCACGTCCTTGGGTAACGTGGGTGTAAATCTGTGTTGTCGCCAAGTTAGAATGACCTAGAAGTTCCTGCACCACACGCAGGTCAGCACCACCATCAAGTAGATGGGTAGCAAAAGTATGTCTTAACAGGTGGGGGTAGACCCTTTTATCAATACCTGCTCGCTTAGCGTATTTATTAAGTATCTTCTGGACCATTCGCTCGCTAAGCCTATTGCCCTTGTTGTTGATAAAGAGATCATTGTTTGCCTTGTTACCGAGCAGCAGCGATCGACCGTTCTCGAGGTAGTCACTTAAAGCTTTCGCAGCTGGCTCACCAATTAGAACAATCCTCTCCTTCGAACCCTTACCTAATACCCGGATTTCGTAAGTATCCAGATCCACCTGCATAAGATTTAACTTGACTAGTTCGCTTAGCCTTAATCCTGCAGCATAAATTAACTCCATCAGACATCGATCACGTAAACCCTGTGATGTTCTAATGTCAGGAGCTTTCAATAGATTAACTGTTTCTTCGATAGTGAGAAATGACGGTAGTCGCTTTTCGCGTCTCGGTGAGGATGCCTGTTCTATAGGATTGCTATTTAAAATGCCTTCTCTTAATAGATAGCGATAAAAAGAACGTATAGCTGATAACTTTCGAGTGATACTTCCCTTAGCAATCCCCAGATTGATAAGAAATGAGAGATAATCACGCAAAATATTTTTATCAACTCTATCTACAGAATTGATTCCCCTTAACTTTAAGAATTGGAAGAATCCTTTCTCAGAACCGCGTTTATAGTTGCCCAGCAGATCATTACTGTAATTGCGTATAGTATAGGGTGAGGCATTTCGTTCAGCTCGAAGATAGTTTATATATCTATCGAAGATTTCCTGCATTAAATCAATCCTTTAATCTTTCTTTGTACTCGCACTTAAAACATTTTTGCCAGTTTGAGCGGTGTATTATCAGTAGACTATTACAATTAGGACAGGGATGGGATAATGGTTTGAGATTAGTGGCAAAAGTACAGTTCGGGTAATTGCTACATCCATAAAAGAGACGTTTTTTCTTGTTCCTTTTACCTATTATTTCGTATCCGCATTCTGGGCATTTGACACCGGTTTTTATTTGAAAAGAGGCTGTATATTTACATTCCGGGAATCCGATACAGGCAAGGAACTTGCCAAAGCGTCCACTTTTGACAACTATTGGTCTGTTGCACTTAGGACACATCTCTCCAGTTTCCTCATCAGCCAATTTTACCTTTTCTATAGACTTCGATGCGTTTTCAAGGTCTTTTATGAAAGGAGCGTAGAATGATCTGACGACTTGTATCCAATCAAAATTTTCATTGGCTATTTTATCGAGTTTATCTTCTAAGTTTGCTGTAAATTCGATATTGACTATAGGTGAAAAATACCTGGCAAGCATGTCACTAACTACTAATCCAAGATCAGTAGGTACAAGGTTACCTTTTAATTTCTTTACGTATTCACGCTCCTGTATAACAGAAAGTATTGGGGCATATGTACTTGGGCGTCCAATACCAACTTGCTCTAGTAACTTAATAAGAGTAGCTTCGCTATAACGTGGTGGCGGTTGAGTAAATCTTTGTTCGGGAAATAGGTTTAAAAGAATCAATTCATCTCCCTTTTCCATTGCAGGTAACGGGGAACACTTGCTTTCCTTATTTTTTTCTTTGTCTTCGGCATTAAGAACCATGAAACCAGGGAAAATATTAATAGAGCTCGAAACCTTAAAAAGGTATTCCATTTTAGATCGTGGGCAAAAGGCTTTGATTTCTACATTTGTATTATTATATGTTGCCGAAGCCATTTGGCTGGCTACCATGCGTTGCCAGATTAGATTATACAATCTGAACTGATTCTGAGTAAGATGTGCCTTAATAAGCGACGGTTGACGCCATATGCTGGTCGGCCTGATAGCTTCATGGGCTTCTTGGGCTGCTTTTATTTTATTGGAAAAAATACGCGCATGAGGAGGCAAGTATTGAGAGTCGTACTTGCTACTGATAAAATCTCGAATTTCACTAATTGCTGAACGAGCAACATAGGTCGAATCGGTCCTCATATAAGTTATAAGACCAATACTATCCTCTTCGTTAATTGGCAATCCTTCATAGAGTTGTTGGGCGGTTATCATCGTCTGCTTGGCACTGAAACGAAAATGACGCCAAGCTTCTTGTTGGAGTGTACTTGTAATAAAAGGCGGTGCTGGTTGGCGATTTGCTTTTTTTGTTTTTATTTGAGTAACGCTGTAACTTGCATCTTCAAGTTCTGCCTTAATTTCATAAGCTTCTTCTTGGCAGTTAATATCAATTTCTGTACCATCAGTTAGGCATGTAAGCATCGCCCTGAACGGTATTGTTTCGACGGAATCCTTCTTGGTTAGTTCGGCTTCAATGGTCCAGTATTCAATGGGTAGGAATTTCTCAATTTCACGCTCACGGTCTACAATTATTTTTAAGGCTACTGATTGCACACGGCCTGCGGATAATCCCTTTCTAATCTTTCGCCACAAAAGAGGGCTCAATTGATAACCGACAAGTCTATCAAGAATGCGCCTTGCTTGTTGGGCATTAACAAGCTGCATATCTATAACACGAGGCGTTTTGAAAGCCTTTTCAATAGCTGGGCCTGTTATTTCATGAAAAACAACACGGCAATAGGTTTTTTGATTTGATTTTGTTACCTCAAGTAGGTGCCAGGCTATAGCTTCTCCTTCTCTGTCAGGATCTGTAGCTAGATATATTTTTCTGGCTAACTTGACTGCCTTTTTTAGGTCTCGAACTGTTTTACTTTTATCCCTAGAGACGACATATTTAGGTCTAAAATCATGTTCTATATCGACACCTAAACGGCTCCTAGGTAGATCCCTTATGTGACCCAGAGAAGCCTGGAGCAAATATTTCTCACCAAGAATTTTTGCTAATGTTTTCGCTTTTGCGGGTGATTCAACTATTACAAGATTCTTCTTCATTAGCCCATTGTCGCTGGGTAATTTTCACTCAACCAATTCCAGTATTATGTTGAACCCAGCCCAGTATTTATTTTATGTATATTTACAATCAATATGGTTTTATTCTAACATAAAGGTAAATTAGGGATATAAAAGGTGGCGGAGAGGGTGGGATTCGAACCCACGGTCGGAAAATCCGACACGCGCTCTCCAGGCGCGCCTGATAGTCCACTCCAGCACCTCTCCAATTTACTGTTTTGTGATTTTTTCTATATATTAATGTTTTAATGGCGGAGAGGGTGGGATTCGAACCCACGCTCCGTTAAAAACGGAGACCGCTTTTCGAGAGCGGCACCATTAACCACTCGGACACCTCTCCATATCACATACTATATTACTACATCGCATGTTTTTTCACTTCGGCTTATAATCCATAGATATATCACACCAATAATTCCCATGAGTAAAGAACTGCCAACAATGAAAAGTTTTGCTAAGGCGAGAGTATCGGGATTATCAAAAGCAAGGTTAGAAATAAACATTGACATTGTAAAACCAACACCGCCGAGAATACCTGCGCCGATAATATGTTTCCATGTACAGGAAGAGGGCTTTTTAATCCACCCGAGCCGATAACCAAGATAAGTAGCTCCTATAATACCTATTGGTTTACCTAAAACAAGACCCAGTAATATACCCAAACTTACTGGTTGAAAAATGGGTTGGTTTATATCTGAAATCTGAATACCAGCATTTGCTAGAGCAAAAACAGGCATTACTATAAACGAACTGAAAGGTAGCAAGCGATGCTCTAGGCGAACGAGTGGACTTTGTACTGCATCATATGAATCCGATATATACTCCAGTGAATCTTGCTGTTCTGGTGTAAGTAGAATATTTTTCCGTTTCGATTCTCCCTTTTTTACTTCATCCACAGCAAAACTGCATATTTTTACAAATTGTTTGGTGCTTATTTTTGAATGTACCGGTATTGTAAACGCCAGTAAAACACCAGCAATCGTAGTATGTATACCAGAGCCTTCCATAAAAAACCATAGAGCAATACCTAATAATAAGTAAGGCATTAACTCTTTAACACCGATGCGATTTAATAACATAAGGGCAATCAGTATCAAAGCTGAAAAACCGATAAAAGCAAGATTTAAGGACTCCGTGTAGAAACTCGCAATTAATATGACAGCTCCAAGGTCATCCACAACTGCCAACGTCACGATGAATACCTTAAGTGCCAGAGGAACTCGTTTGCCAAGAATAAGGATAAAGCCAAGTACGAAAGCAATATCGGTGGCCATCGGAATACCAAATCCAGAAATCTTTCCGTCACTCTGTAGATTCACTGAGATATAGAACAAAAAAGGTACAACCATTCCACCAATAGCAGCTATAATAGGGAAGGCAGCCTTACGTTTTGAAGAAAGTTCACCAACTATCAACTCTCGTTTTATTTCCAATCCAATGACAAAGAAGAATATCGTCATAAGTCCATCGGTAACCCATTGGTGAAGTTCCATATCAATAATGTGACTGCTAATTTCAAGTCCAACGGGTGTATGCCAAAAATTAAAATAGGTAGCTGACCAAGGCGTATTAGCCCAAATAATGGCAATTATTGCTGCGCTGAAAAGAATAACGCCGCTGTAGGCTTCTTTTGCTAAAAAGTTATTTATGACAACAAAGAACTGTGCCTTTGTCTGTATTTTACTTATATCGTTTTTTTCCACATTGTCCTCGGTACGATATTATACCAAAGAGAAAACTAAAAGTCTGGCTTAAAGCACCCTATATATCAGTTATGGTTGAAGAAAAAACCTCATTAATCCGATTGCAAGATAGCCAGTTATGGAGGTATTAGTCTTCTCTTTGCTCATGGTTGTTATCTTAGCATTGCTACTTGAATATCTGGGCGATGATTCAATTTTAAAAATATAGGTAGCACTCATCCGCAATGTTGAAATCAGTATTGCGAAATTATTCCCAGAGGAGATATTCGTGGAAATTATGAGTAACCTGACTGACAGCTGCAATGCGTAGCATTATTTGATTAAAGAGTCTACTGGCAATATACAGAAAAATGAAAATAACCACTAGACGCCCAACAGATATCGTTTTTCTTAAGTATATGGATTCTTCGAAAAGATTGTAAACTTAGGCAGTAATTTCACTAGCGGTCATACTTTTAAGTAGATGTTAATGTTACTATAGAGACTTTGAATATCTTATAGATTTCCAAACCACTTAAAGATAAAATTATATACAATTCTCAGGCCATATGTTACCTTCACATTATTTTGCTTTACAGTTTCATCAAGGTATAGTATTCTTTTAAGTTAATCTCATCTTAGGGGACTGTACTGTTGGTTTGGCTTGCATTTGTATGTTGTCTTGTAGTCATCCTTTTCGCAGGATTTAAACTTACCCGATACGGGGATGCCATCGCCGAAAAAACAGGGCTAGGTTGTGTATGGATAGGGCTGGTGCTTATTGCTCTGGTTACCTCATTGCCTGAATTGGTTACCGGGATAAGCGCTGCAGCTCTTGTTGATGCCCCCGATCTTGCTTTAGGTACTATCTTTGGCAGCTGTACCTTTAATCTAGCAATACTGGCCGTATTAGATATTCTCTCTTCGAATGGACCAGTGCTAAATCGTGTGAGCCCGGGGCATACGATATCTGCTATAGCCGGAGCGATTTTGGTTTTGATGGCTGCTGCAAGTATTTTCTTCGGAGAAAGCCTTTCAGGAATATCTATTGGTTGGTTGGGAGTACCCAGTCTTTTATTGCTAGGTATTTACCTGCTAAGTGTTAGACATATTTTTAAATACGAGTGCCAACGAGACGGGAAGGAAAACCAACAACCGTCAATCCTGAAATATAACGACATCAGTAACCGGCATGTCTATATGAGATTTACAATGGCAGCAATGGCTATCATCGGCGCTGGTATATGGCTTGCATATATTGGTGAGGATATAGCTACCGTCTATAACTTAAACAATAGCTTTGTTGGCACCCTCTTTCTAGCACTGACGACATCAATGCCTGAACTTGCTGTTGGTATAGCTGCCGTTCGCCTGGGGGCTATAGATATAGCGGTGGCTGATTTAATGGGTGCCAATATGATCAACATAGCCAAGATATTTTTTATTGATATTTTTTATACTAAAGGACCCATTCTGTCATTGGTGTCTAGGGCTCATCTTATAACGGCTATGATAACCATTGGGATGACAGCGGTGGTTGTTATTGGATTGCGTTTCCGCTATAAACAGAACATATTCAAAATTGCCGGCTGGTATAGTTATTTCTTAATAGGGCTTTGGTTTTTGGGTGCGTATTTAGTATATTCTTCAGCTTCTATATAGAGAGATTAAATATATTACAATACAGAGGGCCTCTCCTTGCTTTCAAACTTGGTTATAATTTAAAATAGATAGCTAGCCCCTGTAGCTCAGGTGGATAGAGCACCAGCCTCCGGAGCTGGGTGCGAGCGTTCAAGTCGCTCCAGGGGCGTATTACTAAGGAATAGATATGAAAGATTTTGAACTTATAGAAATTAGGATTCACGGTCGCGGTGGACAAGGTTCTGTTACTTCAGCTGAATTGGTTGCTCAAGCGGCAATAATTGAGAATAAATATGCCCAGGCGTTTCCAAGTTTTGGTCCTGAAAGAAGAGGTGCCCCGGTACAGGCATTTATAAGGATTGACGTTAGCAAACCCATACGCATACGGGCTGGAGTTACCAAACCTGACATTGTGGTGGTTCTCGATCCCAGCTTACTTGATATCGTTGATATAACATCAGGTTTAAAAGAAGGCGGAATTTTGGTAATGAATACAAAGGATTCCTTTGAAGAGATTGAGAAGAAGTTTGGGAGTAGATACAAATTCGCGATAATAGATGCCACAAGCATCGCACGTGAATTTTTGGGGCGTCCAATTGTAAACACAACGATGATTGGAGCCCTCGTCAGGGCTTCTGATATCATTACACTAGAATCCCTCTCTCATCCATTAGAGAAACGTTTTGGCAAACTTGCCGAGAACAACAAAAAAGCTATGAAGAGAGCACATCAAAATACCAAGATAAAAGGTTTAGGTTAAATGGCCAAGAAAGAAGATGAACTTACTTGGAAAGATCTTGAAATCGGCGCAATAATAACCGAATCCGGTAATGCTAGTCAGTATAGGACAGGGGATTGGCGATCACAGAAGCCAATTCACGATTTTAGTCGCTGCATAAAATGTGGACTCTGCATGATTTACTGCCCAGAAGCCTGTCGTTATCAGAACAAAGAGGGCTACTTCGAAGCTGATATGTACTACTGCAAGGGTTGTGGCATCTGTTACCGTGAATGCCCTACAATGGTTATAACCATGGAGGAAGAATAGTGTCTCAGAGAGTGGGTATGGAGGTATCTGTTGCGATCGGTGAAACAGTAAGGCTAGCCGATACTGATGTAATTGCAGCTTATCCAATTACCCCACAAACACATATTGTCGAACACATCGCTGAATTAGTAGCCGATGGTGAACTGGACGCAGAGTATATACCGGTTGAATCTGAACATTCGGCTATGAGTGCTTGTCTTGGTTCAGCAGCAGCAGGAGCCAGAACATTCACAGCTACAGCCGGCCAAGGTCTTGAACTGATGCATGAAGTACTATATGTGGCATCATCAATGCGTTTACCCATAGTTATGACTGTAGTCAACAGGGCACTATCAGCTCCATTGAGCGTTTGGGGTGACCATTCGGATGCGATGGCTTGCCGTGATACCGGTTGGATTCAAATATTCGTTGAAAACGGACAGGAAGCAGTGGATAACACATTATGTGCCTTTAGAATTGCTGAAGATAATAATGTGTTACTACCAGTAATGATTCACCTAGATGGCTTTCATGTATCACACGTGATAGAACCCATATTATTACCAGAGCAAGAACAGGTTAATATGTTCCTTCCGAAAAACAGCTATCCCCTCCCTCTAGACCCGGATAAACCAGTGGCTATGGGTGATTTCGGCCCTCCAGTTATATATACCGAAGCAAAATGGGCACAGGAAGTAAATATACGAAAATCGAAAGAAACTATAATAAAAGTGTGGGAAGATTTCGGAAAAAGCTTTGATAGGTATTACAAACCGATTGAATGTTATCGTTGCGAAGGTGCTGACACATTACTGTTTACAATGGGTAGTTACAGCGAAACTGCGATGACGGCTATAGATAAAATGCGTAGTGACGGTAAAAATATAGGTTTAGTTAGAATTCGCCTCTGGCGGCCATTTCCCTTTAAAGAGTTCCGGCAAATAATTAATAACGTTAAAACTCTAATCGTTCTTGATAGAGCAATATCATTCGGTGGACCAGGTGGACCTGTTTGCTCCGAAATAAAATCAACTCTTTACAACCAGATTAATAGGCCGAAAATAATAAGCTTTATTGGAGGTTTGGGTGGCCGAGATATTACAGTCGCCGATTTTGAAGAGATTGTTGACCGTGGTATAACAATTGCCGATACCGGCAGCAGTAATGAATTTGAAATATACGGTGTGAGAGAATAAATGCAGAATTATACAGTATTTGTACCGCGCCTGATAAGCAAAAAAGAGTACTTCGTGCCAGGTCATCGTGCCTGTATCGGCTGTGGTGAAGCTTTGGCTGTAAGGTTGGCTTGTAAGGCAATGGGACAAAACACAATAGTAGCAAACGCTACGGGCTGTATTGAAATCATAGCCTCACAAATTCCATATACTTCTTGGAATATACCTTGGATTCATACGCTTTTTGAAAACACTGCTGCTGTTGCTTCAGGTATTGAATCTGGATTAAAGGCAATGGCTCGTAAGGGATTGAAAGAGGATAAAAATACTAATGTTGTTGCTATAGCCGGAGATGGTGGTACTTTGGATATAGGTATTCAAGCACTTTCAGGAGCAATGGAGCGGGGGCACAACTTTTCGTATTTATGTTTTGATAACGAAGCCTATATGAATACCGGTATTCAGCGATCTTCGGCAACTCCTTTTGGTGCTTCAACTACTACCTCACCTGCAGGGAAGGAAAGTGTAGGGCAGTTTTCATGGAAGAAGGATATGCCAGCTATTGCTGTAGCACACAACATCCCATATGTAGCCACTGCTTGCCCAAGTTACCCCTTTGATCTGATAGAAAAGGTTAAAAAGGCATTAACAATAAAAGGTCCAGCTTATGTGCATATATTTTCTGTTTGCCCGACTGGTTGGAGTTGCCCGGGTGACTTAACTATAAGAATTGGCAGACTTGCAGTTAAAACAGGCATTTTTCCTCTATACGAAGTTGTGAATGGATCATATAAGTTGAGCATTGATTTTTCCAAACTAAGACCAGTTACAGATTATATGAAATTACAAGGCAGGTTCCGCCATCTCTCACATGACGTAATAAGTGAAGTCCAAGAAAAGGTAACTAAAAATTATGAAGAACTCAGAAAAAAGTCAATCATCAGCCAGAATAAAGATTAAAGATGAACAATAAATGCGACCTTTGTCGAAAATGTATTGGAATCTGCCGTAAAACAGTCGGCAGGGAAGCCATAGGTTATGTAGAGAAAGAAAACGGTGATGCCGAGATAATCTTTTCGTTAGATAAATGTATAGCTTGCGGTTCATGTGCCTATATATGCGATAAAAGTGCAATATCTATGATCGATTCAGGAAAAAAGAGGATAATCACCACACCAAGTGGTAAGATGGAATTCAAGCTAAAACCATGTGATCGATGTGGGGATTACTGGATTCCTGAAAAACAGGTTGAATTTATTGTTCAGACGGCAAAAATACCTAAGGAATTAATGGATCTTTGTTTCGACTGTCGAGACTAAGTAACATACATTTGACCCTATAATAGTGCCTTGATATACTCAACTCGCGGGGTGTAGCGCAGTCGGCTAGCGCGCAGCGTTTGGGACGCTGAGGTCGGAGGTTCAAATCCTCTCACCCCGACCATATTAATTTCAATATATACATAAAAGGATCTTCTAATGACATTAAAAAAGGCAAGACTTTTCGTTAATTATGTGCCCGTTCAGATTGGGGATTTTGTCCAGCAATTCATTAAATCAGTTATAGAAGGTATGTTAGATTCGCTAAAAGGGCATGGCCAGATGGGAAACATTAATCTAATTATTGATAATGATATTGTTGAAATAACTGTAGGAGATGATACTCTGCAATTGAATTCATTTGTATCCAATTTCGTTAAAAATACTGTGATAGGGATGGTATCGTCTCTAAGAGGTGTCGAATCAATAGAGAAATTGGAAATCAATATTTCGTAGTTGAAAAAATCGTTTTGTTATATTATCGATAAATGAAGCCTAACTAGCAAAACCGGTGGAGAAGATCACCGGTAAGCATTTTTATAATGCGTGAAATCCCGAGTTCGTTTTTCATGATCATAGTGCCTAGGTGGATAGCGATAACGTTACCGATGATGGCTGTATGTTTACTATATTTGTGGTGTTTCATTTTTTCAATCAGTCTATCAACTTAATACCGGGGTACTACACTAATGAGCTTGCCCTCATTAGTAATGTAGAGTGGATCAATACCTAAAAGTTCACCATATGGCTTGAACCGGTTGTTGCACCTGTATCAATTCCTTATATTATGAAGCTATTTCTGTCAAGTAAAGTCACCTTTAAATTAATAGTAAATGAGGGGGAGGATACCTCCCCCTCATTGCGAATAAAGTATAGAACAATTCACTATAGAGCATAATAATTATCGACTAAGTCAAACTCACCCTACAAGATTCCATTTTCTTTAGCTATCCAGTATCTCCAGTGCCTCTTCTCTATATGCGTCCATCAGATAGGGTATACCAGTTATTTTGGCACATTCTTCAGTCAGTGATATAAGCTCACGACGTGTAATCGCCGATATGCTAAAGCACCTAGCGCCAGCCATCAATTGCTGGAGGCCAACTTTCAATTTGTCGCAATAGCTGTAGATGCCAATAGCACCTAAGGGAATATTTTTCATCTCATCAGCACCGACAATATTCTTTATATCTTCATAGTTGATAAAAATCTCTTCTACTGTTCCGCCAAATTTGCTGACGGTATTCGGTAATTTGCCATCCTTCAGCCATTGGGTTATATTTTTACCAACCATCCCTGGGATCATTAATGCTCTACCCATACAAACTGCTTTTGCATATGGAGCTCCAAGAGCGAGAACCTTAAATATCCCATCTTCACTGCTGAAAGCACCTGCAAATGCGATATCCGGTACTCTATGACCTTTGTCAGTTAATTTTTTGCAAAACTCATAAGCGGCAGCATGAAGGTATAGACAGGGCATACCCCATTCTTCCATCATACGCCACGGGCTCATACCAGTTCCGCCAGGGGCACCGTCTATCGTCAAGAGATCAATCTTTGCTTTTGAAGACCATTTCACTGCCATCGCTAGCTCACGGAGACCGTAAGCTCCTGTTTTTAGTGTGATCCGTTCAAACCCAATATCCCGTAGTCTCTGAACTTCAGTATAAAAGTCTTCCTCATTAATAAAACCAAGACGGCTATGCCTTTCAAACTCTTTTAAAGCACCATCCATAAAGGCTGCCTGTACAACCGGACTTGATGGATCAGGGGTAACGATATAACCTCGTTTTTTTAGTTCCAATGCCCGTTCGAGGCTATTAACCTTTATTTCACCTCCAATACACTTGGCACCCTGTCCCCACTTTAATTCTATCGTATCCAACCCATGTTTCTTGTGAACATATTCGGCTACTCCCAATCGAGTATCTTCAACGTTCAACTGTACTAGTATTTCACCATATCCCTGATGGTAACGTCTATAAATTTCAATACGGCGATCCATATCCGGTGATGAAGAAACCTTACAGTTTGCATCAAGCTCAAGTTTGGGATCGATGCCACAGACGTTTTCCCCGCATACTAGCGTTACACCACTAATGGCAGCACCAACGGCAAAGTGTTCCCAGTTTTTACGGGCTATTTCAGTTGAGCCAAGGGCACCTGTAAATACCGGAATTTTCATCTTTACTTTTTCATTCCAGCCATATTCGGTTTCTGTTTTAACAGCTGGGAAAATAGCACTATCAGGATCGCCGATAACTCCTTCGGGCATTCCTCTGGCTCCAAGGGCATAACCCTGTATATTAAGATGCGAATAATCTACTGGATAGTCTTTATCACCCCCTGCGGTAACTTCACCGAATGGTCCTGGATAGATTAATTCACGCCCACGGAAAGTCGCCTTGAAAACCTCACAATTCCCCGTACAGCCGTCAAGGCAGCGTGTACAGAGACCACTCATTGGTGATACCGACTTAGAGCGGTTAGTAGTTTGGGTGGCATCATTCGCGTTTGGTCTTTGTAGATTCATGAAGTAATACTCCTCCTAAATAATAATAATTATATTTTTACTACTATCCCTCTTTCTCTGAGATATTGCTTTGCTTGCGGTATTGATATCTCTTTAAAATGGAATATTGAAGCGGCTAATACAGCTGCAGCTTTGCCAATTTTGACCACTTGATAAAGGTGCTCGAGCTTGCCGGCACCGCCCGAGGCCGTAACTGGTATGTCCACTGCTTCAGCTACCGCTTTCGTCATTTCCAGGTCATAACCTTCTTTTGTACCATCGGCATCCTTACTAGTAAGCAGAATTTCACCTGCACCAAGTGATTCAACGCGCCTTGCCCAATCAACTATCTCTATTCCAGTCGGTTCGGTGCCACTTTTAATGACTACCTCAAGCCGATGTAATCCGCTATCAGGTGCATTTTTTTTACCATCAACTGCGACGACAAGTCTTTCGCTTCCAAACTTTCTTGAGGCATCTCTTATCAATTCTGGTTTTATCACCGCCGCAGTGTTTATGGAAATTTTATCGACACCGAGGTCGATTAAAATTTGCATATCTTCAATGCTACTGATGCCACCTCCCACAGCGAAGGGAACCGTAATTACATCTCTCACTTTTTTTACCCATTCCATTCTTGTCTTTCTGTTTTCAACAGTGGCAAAGATATCGAGAAAAACGAGTTCATCTGCACCCTCGCGGCTATAGGTCGCAGCTGCTTCTGCAGGATCACGTGCATCCCTGAGATCTTCGAACTTTCTTCCCTTAACAACTCTACCTTCTTTTATATCTAGACAGGGGATTATTTTTACTTCCTGCATGTTATAAATCCTCTAATTTAGTTAAATCTGCATATTCCATAACCGTGCTCATACCACGGTTTTCGACCTCAATTCCCGCTTCAGCGGCAGCGGCTATAGGATTCAATCCATTAACAATAATTATGCCAATTCTGTTTAATTCTACCGGTATTTCACAGACCGTTTCGCTTACATTCCCCATAATCAACAGTCCTCCAATACCTGCACTATCTAGTTCTGTAATGATTTCTCTTGCTGGGATCTGGCAGGGTGCTGGTATTTCTCGATATGTTGCAAGTATTCTTCCATTACTGGTTTCAACCACCTCTCTTACTTTTGTCATCTTAGCTCTGATAAACACTTCTGAAGGGTCTAATGAACATCCAGAGTATTGGATAAGCTCAATAAAACGAATAGGTTTATTATCTTTGATCTGAAGAATACCTGAGAATTTTGAATCCATCGGTATGCCAGCTTTTAGTAGGGCACCGTTTATGACAACGCTACACACAGTAGCTAATCCGACCTTACCTTTTGGCACTACCAATTCACCTAGCATTTGATCCTGCTCCGCTTTAGCAACTAGATTGCTGACACAAAGCCCGGCTTTGAAGGCAGGTCGAATTATTTTTAATGCTTTTGAGAAGTTGATTTCTGCGAAGAAAGACACATTTACGGGAATCAAGCCAGTTTGTTTTTTTATATCGAATACCGTTTGGAACGCCTGTAATTCTATTCTTGAGATAGCAAAGCCGACCTTGTCTCTGACAAGGGCGTTTTTAAGTTCTTCAATGCCAGATTCTGTAATGATTCTGCCGTCTCTACCTATAAGTTGGGTTAAGCCGCGTTCATCCATAATTTTAAGGTGGTAGCGGACTGCTCTTTCACCAAGTTCTACCCCCTGTTCCTTCAAATGGCGTGCTATTACCCTAGCACCCAAAACTCCTTGAGAGTCATTCAAGGCCTTCAGAATAGCGATGACTTTTCTCTCTACACCCTGTGTTTCAAAACCCATATATTTCAGACTACAACAAAAAGGAAGCTGTTTGCCGATACTATCATATTTATGTCTTTTTGTAAATAATTAGATTATAGAGTGGATTTTGTTAATTCAATTAATAAATATGGTCAATAAGCAAAATAATTGAAACTTTAGAAAAAATGAAGCAAAGGAGTTTGACAAAGAAGATAATGTGTGATATTGTGTACAAAGTATACCAAGATAGTCAAGAATATTTTAAGATGAAAATATCTACAAGGGGGCGTTACGGAACAAGAATGTTACTTGACCTTGCTCAGCATGAAAATGGTGGAAGGATTCTACTTCGAGATATCTCGTTAAGACAGAAAATATCTTTGTCTTATTTAGAGAGGCTTATCAGTCCGCTTGTAGCTGGCGGGATAATAAGAACGACTCGAGGACCCAATGGTGGTGTTTCGCTGGCAAAAAGACCAGAACAGATAAGGCTAAGTGAAGTGATTCAGGTTCTTGAAGGTTCTACAGCACCTGTTGAATGCGTCAAAGATCCAATGGTATGTGACCGTTCTGGTATTTGTGCAACGAGAGACATTTGGCATGAACTCAGAAAAAAGACTGATAGTTTTCTAGAATCGATAACAATAAAGGATTTGGTCGAACGCCAAAATCAAAAAATGAAATCAGATAAATCGATGTATTATATTTAAATCAATATAGCCAATCATCAATAAATTTACTAAGATTTAATGATTATGAAGACTACTGCAATAAAAAAGCTCAACTATAAGACAATTAAAATTCCTAAACTAACTAGAGGTATTGCCCAGGACTCAACCGAACTAATCGGTAATACCCCTTTGGTTAGACTGCAGAGAATTAATAAGGGGATAAAAGCAGAAATAGTGGCTAAACTTGAGTCATTTAATCCTCTTGGTAGCATCAAGGACAGAATAGGCGTGGCAATGATCGTTGATGCTGAAGAAAAAGGCTTAATCCATGAAAACACGGTGATTGTAGAACCTACCAGTGGTAATACGGGTATCGCCCTAGCCTTTGTATGTGCCGTAAAGGGTTATAGACTGATACTTACCATGCCAGATACCATGTCGTTAGAAAGAAGAAAGCTTTTATCTATTTTAGGCGCCGAAATTGTGCTGACTCCTGGGACAGAGGGGATGCGCGGTGCAGTCAATAAAGCAAAAGAAATAACTAATGAAAATTCAGATTACTTTATGCCACAGCAGTTTGAGAATATAGCAAATCCGGAAGTACATAGACTGACAACCGCCGAAGAAATCTGGCGAGATACCGAGGGTAAGATTGATATTCTTGTTGCGGGTGTTGGTACTGGAGGTACTATCACTGGCGTAGCTGAAGTAATAAAATCCAGAAAACCAGGTTTTAAGGCTATTGCTGTAGAACCAACCGATTCGCCAGTGCTTTCAGGTGGAAAACCTGGTCCACACAAGATTCAAGGAATCGGTGCCGGTTTCATCCCCGGTGTATTAGATATGAAGCTAATTGATGAAGTTATCAAAGTGACCAACGAAGATGCCGGCATTACCGCGAGGAGACTGGTACGTGAGGAGGGTATTCTAGCCGGTATTTCCGCTGGAGCTGCGGTATGGGCAGCATTAGAAGTAGCCAAGAGAGAAGAAAATGAAGATAAGATGATTGTTGTAATTATCCCGGATACCGGGGAGCGCTATCTGTCTACCTGGCTTTTTGAGTAAACAGAGGATAGCGGTGCTTCAAAGGAAGAAATATTGTTATTCGTAAAAGGTTGATAAAAAATTGTTTGGAAGTACGATTTGTATCTATCATAAATATCATGAAGCCACCTATCTCCAGCAAGCCCTAACAAGTAAAACTAGAAAGGCAGGCGAGGAGGTGATGGTAATGCTATGGATGATGGCTTGCCCTGAGGGGCCAATCTGTTAACTAATGTTATCAAGGAGAAAATAATATGGCGAAAACAATCGCTGAGATAAACCAGAAAATACAAAAGGGGCAGGCGGTAGTAGTAACCGCCGAAGAAATAATTGATATAGTCAGAGAAAAGGGAACCGAGCAAGCGGCTCGAGAAGTAGATGTGGTAACCACAGGCACATTTGGCCCAATGTGTTCTTCCGGTGCTTATTTTAACATTGGGCATACCCAGCCAAGGATTAAATTGGGTGGTGGTCGGGTTTCTTTAAATGATATACCCGTCTATGCTGGGTTTGCCGCTCTAGACATCTTCCTTGGCGCTACTGCTATCCCAGACGATGACACGAGAAATAAACTATATCCCGGGGAGTTCAATTACGGAGGTGGGCATGTAATTGAAGACTTGGTAGCTGGTAAAGATGTAAGACTTGAAGCATCCGCTTACGGTACCGACTGCTATCCCAGAAAGAGACTGGAAACCCTGATAAAACTAAATGATTTAAATGAAGCGGTGCTGTTCAATATACGAAATGCCTATCAGAACTACAATATAGCCGTTAATCTCTCAAGAAGTACAATATATACTTATATGGGAGTTCTTAAACCAAATCTGGGTAATGCCAATTATTGCAGTGCTGGCCAACTATCTCCCCTGCTTAACGACCCGCATTATAAAACCGTTGGTATCGGAACAAAAATCTTTGTTGGTGGAGGAACTGGCTATGTAGCCTGGCAAGGTACACAGCATAACCCAACCGCTCTTAGAGGAGAAAATGGTGTTCCCACTAGACCAGCAGGTACACTGGCGGTAATTGGGGACCTTAAGCAAATGAAACCGGAATGGTTACGCGGTACTAGCATGCTAGGTTACGGCACAACCATAACAGTTGGGATTGGACTTCCCATCCCTATACTATCAGAGGAAATAGTTAGCTATACAGCAGTAAGTGATGAAGAGATTTTGGCTCCTGTCGTAGATTATTCAGAAGCTTATCCACAGCGTAAAGCGGACATTTTGGGAGAGGTGAGCTATGCCCAACTCAAAAGCGGAAAAATAATGGTAAATGATAAGAACATAACAACATCAGGCCTGTCCAGCTATTCTAAGGCTTTATCGATCGCCAATCAGCTAAAGGACTGGATAAAGAAGGGCGAATTTCTATTAACGGAGCCAGTCGCACCAATACCGGGAATGGAATCAGGTATAACATTCAAACCACTTGCAGAACGCAAGATTGAATACAATGGTTAAAGGGCAATGGGTTATAGGGGGTAGGTCATAGCGTGATAGCTTACCCCCTGTAAATCTCGAAAATAAATATATCTCCAAATTTATTAAAGGTGATAAATGAAACGAATATATCTTGATTATGCAGCAACCACTCCAACCGACCCTGAAGTTGCTAAAGCCATGTTTCCTTACTTAACAAAATCATATGGTAATCCTTCTAGTTTACATTCTTTCGGACTTG
>Ga0209536_100004222_pt1 | contig 22730 bp, 21 predicted proteins | sample DeeMarSeWOR28_12_FD_187461 | JGI IMG/M metagenome (GOLD analysis project Ga0209536, IMG submission 187461) | Marine sediment microbial communities from White Oak River estuary, North Carolina - WOR-2-8_12 (SPAdes) (version 2) | ecosystem: Environmental > Aquatic > Marine > Intertidal zone >... | reverse complement strand
CATCAACAACGGCTCGATCTCGGCGCACGCGCCACGGCCGAACTCGTCGCCCTACACCGCCACCAAGCACGCGGTCACCGGGCTCACCAAGTGCACCTCGCTCGACGGGCGCAAGTACGACATCGCCTGCGGCCAGATCGACATCGGCAACGCGCGCACCGAGATGGCCGAGCGCATGGCCAAGGGCGTGCCGCAGGCCGACGGCGAGATCCGCGTCGAGCCGCTGATGGACGTGAATCACGTCGGCGAGGCGGTGGTGCACATGGCCAACCTGCCGCTCGAGACCAACGTCCAGTTCATGACCATCATGGCCAGCAAGATGCCGTTTGTGGGCAGGGGATGAATCCGGCGACCTTCGAGAAAGGCGCAGTCACCGTCTATTTCGGCGAGAAATCGGGCAAGTACCCGGACGGCAACCAGGTGGTGGTGCGCGGCCGCGACAGCCAGGTCGCGTTCGACACGCCAATCGTGGCGAACCGTCTGCGGGATGTCCTCGCGCCGACCGACGTCGTCGTCCTCGGCCACATGCATGAGGACCATATCGCCGGCCTGCATTTTCTGCCCGATGCCAGGGTTTATGCGCACGAGGCGGATCTCGAGGCGACGCGCAGCTGGGCGGGCCTCGCTCGCCACTACGGCTATCCGCAGACCGTGCTCGCGGCGATGCGCGGCAAAATCGAGCGCCAGTTCAACTACGTCGAGCGCCCGGACGCGCTTGGCTATTCGGACGGCGCGGTCTGGGAGCTCGGCGGCACGCGCGTGCGGGCGATCCACATGCCGGGGCACACCGCGGGCCACTGCGTACTGCTCATCGAGCCCGAAGGCGTGGCCTTCATCGGCGACATCGACCTGTCCTCGTTCGGCCCGTACTATGGCGACGCCACGTCGAGCCTCGCGCAGTTTCGCCGCAGCCTGCGCGCGGTGCGCGAGGTTCCGGCGAGCGTCTGGGTGACCTCGCACCACAAGGGCGTCATCACCGAGCGGGCGACCTTCGTCGCTCTGCTCGACGCCTTCGCCGCCAAGCTCGAGGCGCGCGAGGACGCGATCGCGGCGTATGTTGCCGCGCGCCCGTCGACCCTGGAAGAGCTGGTTGCGCACCGTTTCATCTACCCGCAAGGCCACCAGGAGCTCTTCATCGACGCGGCCGAGCGCCGCAGCATCGCCCAGCACCTCGCATCACTCGCGACCGCGGAACGCGCGGCCTGCGAGAACGGACGCTGGCGTATGATCGGCTGAGACCACCACGGGAAGCGACGCCATGATCACGGTTTACGTACGGCTCAAGCTGCCGCAGGACATGACGCGCGCGCAGTGGCTCGCGCACGCCAAGCGCATTGCCGGCAACTTTCGCGAGATTCCGGGATTACTGCGCAAGAGTTTCGTGCTCGGCGAGGATGGTCATGCCGGGGGCCTCTACACCTGGCACGACCGGGCGAGCGCAGAGGCCTTTTACGCCGGACCCTGGCGCGAGGGCATCATCAAAATGTTTGGCGCACCACCCCAATTCACCTGGTTCGAGTCGCCGGTCGTCGTCGACAACGAAGCCGGCGAAATCCGGATTGCGGTCGAGAACTTCGAGCGCGCCGCCGCGTAGCGGCCACGTCAGCGATCAGTCGTCGACCCCGACCAGCGCAGGCAGCACCTCACCGATCGGCGCATTGAACACCGCATCTGCGATGCGGTCGAAGGGCGTCGGCTCGGCGTTGACGATCACCAGCCGCGCGCCGGCCTGCTTGGCGAGCGGCACCGCGTTGGCGACGGGATAGACCTGCAGGCTGGAGCCGATCGCGAGCAGCAGGTCGGCCTCTTCGGCCACGCGCATGGCACGCTCGATCACCTCCGGCACCAGCGCCTGGCCGAAGGAGATCGTGTCGCTTTTCAAAATGCCGCCGCAGTCGCGGCAGGGCGGATCATCCTCGCCCGCGCGCACCCGGTCGAGCGCCCTTTCCATTGGCGCGCGCATGCCGCAGGACATGCACACCACGCGTCGCACCGTGCCATGCACCTCAATGACGCGCTCCGGGGAATTGCCCGCAATCTGATGCAGCTCGTCGATGTTCTGCGTCACCAGTGCATGCAGCTTGCCGCGCTGCTCGAGCGCGGCAAGCGCGGCATGGCCGCGGTTTGGCCGCGCAGTCCACGCCGGGTGCGTGAGCCGGCTCTGCCAGGAGGCCTTGCGGATCTCCGGATCCGACATGTAGTAGCGGATGTCGGACAGCTTCTCGGCCTGCGGATTTTTCGTCCACACACCCTGTGGGCCACGAAAGTCGGGAATGCCCGAGTCGGTCGAGATGCCCGCGCCCGTCAGTGCCACCACCCGTTCCGCCGTCGCGACCCAGGCACGTGCCTGCTCGAGCGTCGTCATGTCGATCATGCGCTGCCTCCGCGTTTCTCGTCGATCCAGGCCATGAAGTTCGGCGCCTGCTCGCGCAGCCGCGTGTCGTCCATGCGACCGCTGCGCGTCATGTAATCGTAGGCGAGCTGCCAGGACGGCTGCTGCATGGCCTGCGCCATGCGCTCGTACCAGAATGAGCTGCTGTTGGCTGCGTCGACGATCTTCTCCACCACCGGCCGGCGTTCGCGCTCGAAACGGGCGAGCGCAGCCGCGACGTCGGCGCCGGCGGCACCCAACGCACGGTCGAGCGCGATCGCGTCCTCGAAGGCCAGACGCGTGCCCGAACCGATCGAGAAGTGCACCGTGCGCAGCGCGTCACCGATCAGCACCCGGTTGCCTGCCGACCAGTGCCTGTTCGACAGCAGCGGGAAATTGCGCCAGACCGACTTGTTCGAAACCAGCGGATGGCCGTCGAGATCCTTCGCAAACACCCGTTCGCAGTAGGCGCGCGACTCGGCGTCCGACAGCCGCTCGAAGCCGGCGCGGTCCCAGGTCGGCCGGTCGCACTCGACGATGAACGTGCTCATGCCCGGGCTGTAGCGGTAATGGTGCGCGACGAACACCCCGTCCGGGCTTTCGCGGAAGGTCAGCGTAAGACAGTCGAACGCCCGCGTCGTGCCGTACCAGGCGAACTTGTTGGTCAGCCATTCGATCTGCGGCTGAAAGCGCTCGGCCTGCAGTTTGCGCACGACCGAGTTCAGCCCGTCGGCGCCGACGATCAGGTCGGCGCCCGCCAGCGCGTCGAGGTCGCCGACTTCGTGCTCGAAGCGCATCGCGACACCGCTGTCGCCGCAGAGCGACTGCAGGAAACGATTCAGGGCGAGGCGCTCGATCGACGAAAAACCATTGCCGTCGATGTCGATCGCCTCGTTCCGGTGCACGATGCGCTGCATCGGCCAGGTTTCCATGCGCTCGGCGAGCGCGGCATGCAGATCGGGGGCATCGCGCTCGAGAAATCCCAGCGCGCCCTGCGAGAAGACGACGCCGAAGCCGAAGGTCGCGTCCGCCGGGTTCTGCTCGACGACCTCGATCGTCCAGGCGGGATAGCGGCGCTTGACCAGATAGGCGAACAGCAGTCCCGCAGGGCCCGCACCGATCACCGCGATGCGCATCGTTTCGCGGCCCTCAGCTCAGCCGCTGCGCGCAAGCTGCAGGCGGATGCAGTTGCGCCCGAAGACATAGGCATACTCGCTGTGCGCCGACAGTTCGCGCGCGAGGTGCACGCCCAGGCCGCCAATCCTGCGCTCCTCGAGCGGCAGGTCGACCTCGACGGTGCGGGCGAAGGGATTGTAGGGCGGTGCCGTGTCCTCGATTTCGAGCGACAGCCGCTCGGGGGACGCGCTGAGCGCGATCCACACGGGCGCATCGCAGTCCTGGCCATGGCCGTGACGCACCGTATTCGTGAAAAATTCCTCAATTACCAGGTTCAGGCGCAGACAGTCGTCCCGCCCCACCCCGCCGGCCGCGCAGAACCGCTCCAGCAGGCCGCACACCGAGGCCATCGCCTCCAGGCGTGCGGGAAATATTGCCGCCATCTTCATGTTCTTTACGTTTCGCGCCGACCCACTTATCCTAGTGTCCCACGGGAACTATAGAATCCGGACAGCAGCCGCCTACAATGGCTGCACCACTTAAAACGGAGAACGACCATGCACATCAGACTCAGTGTACTTGCGACGCGCGGCCTGGTGGCGCTCGCGCTGGCACTTTTTGCCGGCCTCACGCTCGCCGCTGACGCCGGCCACATCAAGACCGTCAAGGGCAGCGCGCTCGTCGAGCGCGACGGCAAGCAGATCCCTGCGAGCGCGGGCATGACGATTCTCGAATCGGACACGCTCGTGACGGGCGCTGACGGCAGCATGGGCGTCACGATGACCGACAACTGCCTGCTTTCGGTGGGTCCGAACAGCACGCTGGCGATCGACAAATACGCCTTCGATTCGACGACGCACGCCGGCAACTTCGACGCGTCGCTGCAGAAAGGCACCCTCGCAGTGATTTCCGGAAAGATGGTCAAGCAATCGCACGATGCGATGCGGGTGCGGACACCGACCACCGTTATGGCGGTACGCGGCACCGAGTTTGTCGTCAGAGTCGACTAGTAAGACGCCGGGGAGGCGCGCATGGGTCTGATCCTCATCGGCCTGTACGCGGCCGCGGTGCTGTTTTTCACCCCGGTATCGCAGACCGTTGTCGTGCTGCCCGGCCCGGACGGCAAGGTCGGCACGGTGGTGGTGCAGCGCGACGGCGAGCAGACCGTCCTAAACACCGCCTATTCCACCAGCCACATCGACGCCCAGGGCGTGGAGGACCGCTCGCAGATGAGCGCGGCCGCGGTGACGCAGGCGTTCGGCACCGCGCTCAGCGCCCTGCCTGCGCGGCCGGTGTCGTTCAACCTGTACTTCATCTCGGGCAGGGATGAGCTCACGGAGGAATCGAAGCTCGAGCTGAGCAAGGCGATGGCGGAGCTCAAGCGTCGCTCGGTTCCGGATATCGTCGTGATCGGGCATACCGACACCGTCGGCAAGCTGGAGGGGAACGACAAGCTGTCGCTGGCACGTGCCGAGCGCGTGCGCAGCGCGCTGATCAAGCAAGGTCTGCCGGCCGAGCGCATCTCGGCGGCGGGACGCGGCGAGCGTGAACCGCTAGTTCGAACCGCCGACAACGTCTCCGAACCGCGCAACCGGCGCGTCGAGGTCAACGTCCGCTAGGTCGGCCTCCTCGTCCTCGACCGGAATCGCGCTGGCCGGACCGACCCAGCGCAACACCAGCAAGGTCAGGTCGTCCGCGGCCGGCGCATCACCGACGAAAGCGGCGACACGCGCGTGCATCTGCGCCAGGATGTCAGGGGCACGCGAGGCATCGAGCACCGACGCGAGCGCCGCCTCGACCCGGCCCGCACCGAACAGCTCGCCCCGTGCATTCGTCGCCTCGGTCACGCCGTCGCTCAGCACGCAGATCCATTCCCCGGGCGCAAGATCACGGTAGCGCGTTTCGTAGGCGAAGTCATCGACCACGCACAGCGGCGGGCCCTCGGCGATCGGAAAGCGCTCGAGCGACCGACCCGCCCCCCCGACAAACGGCGGCTCATGACCCGCGTTGCAGTACTCGACCGTGCCGGTGACCAGGTCGAGGATGCCGACGAACAGCGTGACGAACATCGACTCCGGGTTCTCCAGCGAGATTTCCGAGGCCGCACGACCAACGATGCCCGAAACGTCACCGTCCGCACGCAGCGCGGTGGCCTTGAGGATCGCCTTGGTGAGTGCCATGAACAGCGCAGCCGCCATGCCTTTGCCGGACACGTCCCCGACGGCGAACAGCAACCTGCGCTGATCGAGCTTGATGCACTCGAAGAAGTCGCCGCCCACCGTCTGCGCCGGCTCGAGGAAGGCATCGATATCGAATGCCCGCTCGCGGCGAAACTGGATCGCAGGTTCGGCGAGCAATCCGCTCTGAATGCGCCGCGCCGCGGCCAGCTCGCCCGCGACGCGCGTCGCCGCGTCGCGCAGTGAGCGGCGCTGCTGTTCGGCCTGCTCGAGCGTGGCGGCCAGCATGACGATGAAGGTCACCAGCGTGGCCAGCATTGGCGTGGCGATATCGAGCAGCAGCCCCGATGCGCGGAACGCCACGGCGCCAATCAGCATTTCGGCGGCGAGCAGCAGTACCGCAACCGCCACGGCCTCACGCGACCGCAGGCGCGGCACCCACAGGATCAGCAGGGCGCAGCCGGCAACCAGCAGCAGGCGTTCGAACCACGGCGCAGTCGACGGGCGCACCAGGTAGTTCGCGTCGAAGATCTGCTCGATGACGTGAGCATGCAACTCCACGCCCGGCACCTCCTCGCGCAGCGGCGTGGTCCGACGATCGACCAGCGCAAGGCCGCTCACGCCGACGAGAACCAGCTTGCTTCGCAATATTTCCGGATCAATCCGCCCGGCGAGCACGTCGTTGGCCGAGACGGACCGGTCCCGCCGACTGCGGCCGGCGTATAGCCAGAAGCCACCGTCGGGCTGCAGCGGGATGGCACGATCCGCAACCACCATCTCCAGCAGCCCGCCCTCGCCGCTCGACAGGCGCAGCAGCGGAGATCCGGTCGCGACCCGCCAGAGCTCGAGCGCCAGGGTCGGCGCGCTGACGCCGTTGACCTGCGCAATGAACGGAATACGGCGCACGATTCGGTCGTCGGCGTTGCTGTTGACCAGGCCATGGCCGGCGGCCGCGCGGTCGATCACGGGCCGGTTTTGCAGCACGCCGACGTATTCGCGCAGCACGGGCGTCAGTCCCGGCTCGGTTCGCAACGGCGCGACCTGAGGCGGATTGGGAAAGCGCGGGTCGACGTGCGACAAACCGGCGATCCCCACCACCACGCGGTGTCGCGCGATGGCCTGCGCAAGCCGCCGATCGTTGTCCGGCAGCAGGCTGAGCGCGCGCGCCAGGGGCTCCGGCAGACCGACCGAGCGCGCGTACTCGGCCGGCGAGTAGCGGTCCGGTTCGGGCAACATCAGGTCGAGGGCAATGCCGGCCGGCCGCGCGGCTGCGATCTTGTCGATCAGCACAGCGAGCAGCGAGCGCGGCCAGGGCCATTGCCCGTGCGCCACCAGCGAAGCATCGTCGATTTCGACGATTATCGCGGGCGACGTCTTGCGCTCGCGCGGCCAGACGGTCTGGTAGCCGTCGAACACCAGCAGGCGCAGCTGCTCGCCAAGCGGCAGGAAGGTCAGCACCAGGAACACCATCAGCATCACCATGCCGCCGACGCGACCATCGAGTCGCAACCGGCGTGCGGTCCTGCGTTCCTGTTCCGGTGCGCTCAAAGCGCGATCTCCAGGCCGTCGTAGGCGGAGGACACTACGAGCGGCGCACCTTCGCGCGTCAGCTCCTCGAAGCGGCGCGTCTCGCTGAGCACGCGCTCGATTGCCGCATCGTCGTAGGCCGGCTCGTGATGAAACAGGACCAGGTGCTTGACGCCGGCCATCTGGCACAGCTCGACGCCGACCATGTTGCTCGAATGCCCCCAGTCCTCCTTCACCGAGACGGCTTCGGCGAGCGAATACATGGAATCGAAAACGACCAGATCGGCATCACGGAAGAAGTCGACAAAGTCGTGCGTCTCGGTCGTGTCTTCCAGCTTGTGCTCCGAATCGGTGCTGTAGATCACGCTGCGTCCGCCGGCCTCGAAGCGGTAGCCATAAGAATCCCCGCCATGCAACTGGTGCTTCGGCGTCACACGCACACCGTCGACCTCGACCGTCTTGCCGGGCTCGAGCTGCACGAACTCGAACCCGGCGCCGAGCCGAGAGAATCCGACCGGAAAGCCGGGCGGCTCCTGCTGGCGGACGAAGGCCGCCTCGAGGTCCGGGTGGCAGCCATGGACGCGCAGCTGCGTTCCGGGTACCCAGGCGGGCACGAAAAACGGGAATCCCATCATGTGGTCCCAGTGCAGATGCGACATGAATACATTGACACGCGCCGGCGCACCGGCCTGCCGGGCCATGACATGCGCGCCGAAAGGACGCGCGCCGCTGCCCATATCACAGATGAAATACGACGCACTGCCCGTCTCGAGCTCGACGCAGGGCGAATGTCCGCCATAGGTGGCCGCGATGGAAAACGGCAGCTCGGATTCGGCGAAGGCGTGCGCCTTCTCGAGCGTGTCGAGCGCGCGTCCGTTCGCCGCGACCAGCGCCAGTGCGATCCGGTCGCGCAGATCGCGCCAGGTCAGTGCGACCGGTATCGAACCGCGCGTGCCCCAGAAGCGTACGCGCATGCCGGCCGCCTAGCCTCGATCGAACGCGGCGGTCGCCTCCGCGGACAGTGCGGCGAGCGCATCGCGGACCGACGCAAAGATGTCGAAGACCAGGTTGAACCGGCTGATCTGGAAGATCTCGGCCACCACCGGCTGCATGCCGGCGATCACGATGCGACCGCCCTGCGCCTTGGCCTGCTTCGCCGCAAGCACGAAGCAGCGCAGCCCCGCCGATGAAACGTACGCCAGACGCGAGAGGTCGAGCACGATGCCGCGCTGCGGCCGCGCCGCAGCGTCCAGATAGGGCTGCAACGCGGCGCGAAACGCCTCGCTGTTGTCATGATCCAGGCGGCCGTCTGGCGCAAGGACGACCGCACCGGCATACTCGCGCGAAACTAGCTCCATCCTGCCGACCTCGGTGCCGAGAGGCGCTATTCTAAGGCCATGTGCAGCGTGCGGCATCGAGCAGTGCCGGACGGAGCGAACCTGCGAGAGGGGACGATGAAGCGCAAGCGGCGAGCGAGGATCCGCAGAATCGCACTTTCTACCGGCGGCGGCGACGCCCCGGGCCTGAACGCCGTCATCCGCGGCGTGGTGATGAGTGCACACCACCACGGCTGGGATTGCGTCGGTATACGGGATGGTTACGCCGGTCTGCTCGACCCGCCGGCCGACGGCTCGGGCCTCATGCGACTGACGCCCGAGCGGGTCCGCAACATCACGCATCTCGGCGGAACGATTATCGGCACGACCAACGTCGGCAATCCGCTCTATTATCCGACCAAACTCAAGGATGGCCGCGTCGTCGAGCGCGATCGCTCGAGCGAGCTGGTGCGCGCATTCCGGCACGCCAAGATCGATGCCTGTGTCGCGATCGGGGGCGACGGCTCGCTGGCGATCGCCAACGTCCTTGCTAAAAAGGGACTGCGCGTCATCGGCGTACCGAAGACGATCGACAACGACCTGTCGCAGACCGCAGCCACCTTCGGCTTCGACACCGCGGTGTCATTCGCGACCGAATGCATCGAGCGCCTGCACACAACGGCCGCCTCGCACCGCCGCGTGATCGTGGTCGAGGTCATGGGACGCTACGCAGGCTGGATTGCCATGAATGCCGGCGTATCGAGCGATGCGCACGTCATCCTGATCCCGGAAATCCCCTACAGCATAGAACGCGTGGCGGAGGCGATCCGTGCGCGCGAGCGGCGCGGCGCCCATTACTCGATCGTCGTCGTGGCCGAAGGCGCGCGACCGAAAGGCGGCCGGCGCTCGGTGATCGAGAAGCGGCTCGGTGCCGCCGAGCGGCTGGGCGGCATCGGCAAGCGTGTCGCGGGCGAAATCGGCGCCCTGACCGGCAAGGAAACGCGCGACATCGTCCTCGGACACCTGCTGCGCGGCGGCGCGCCGACGACCTTCGACCGGCTCATTTCGCTGCGCTTCGGTGGCGCCGCGGTGCGCGCGCTCGCCGAGGGTCGATCGGGCGTCATGGTGGCGCTCGCGCCGCCGACGGTGCGCTATGTGCCGCTCTCCAAGGTGGCGCGCAAAATTCGAAACGTGCCGCCGCACTGCGACACGATCCGCACGGCGCGCGACCTGGGGATCTGTTTCGGCGACTGAGCGCCGCGCGCCGCGCCCGTGGGTGCCGCTCAGGCCGCGAGCGCCTGGCGCGCGGTGCGCAAACGCGTCGCGCGCATGTCGTCGCCGCGCAGCTCGCGCAGCGCGTAGGCGGTGAAGCTGGCGACGACTTCCTTGCGCCAGTACAGATTCATGTCGGCGTTATCCATCGGCTTGGCGCGTGAAGCGACGGTCGCGGCGGCCTCGCCAATCACCTCCTCGGTGAGCTTGTACCCGACCATCGCCTCACCCACCTTCGGCACCAGGAACGGACGCGAGGCCACGGCGCCGAGCGCGATGCGCGCCGCCTCGACCATGCCGTCTGCCGCGAGCTTGACCGCCGCAGCAACACCGAGCACCGGAAAATCGAACGACCCGCGGCGACGCAGCTTCCAGTAGGTGCTGCGCCAGCCGAGCGCCGCAGGCAGCAGCACCGCGGTCAGCAGCTCCTCGGGCTTGCGCGCCAGATAGTCGATGCCGTCGTTGCGATACAGGTCGGCGATCGGGATGTCGCGCGTGCCGCCGACGGATGCCAGCCGCGCCCTGGCGTCGAGCGCGATCAGCGCGGGCGCGGTATCGGTCGACGACACCGCGACGCAGCGCTTGCTGGCGGTGGCCACCCAGCACGTCTCGCCGTCCTTCTTCAGGCAGAAGTCGATCGCCTTGCGCCACTCGTAGCTCTGGTTGTAGTAGCTGCAGCGCGTATCCAGGCAGACATTGCCGCCCAGCGTGCCCATATTGCGCAGATGCGGTGTCGCGACCTGCGCCGCCGCCTGCCACAGCCCGGTGTACTGCTCGCGTACCGCCGGCGTGTCGACGACCTCGGTGAGCGTGAGCCCGGCGCCGAGATGCAGCCCCGCGCCGTTGGCCACCGCCTTGAGCGCCTCGACGCCGCGCAGGGCAACCAGCGTCGAGGGCGACTGGTGGCGCCGCTTCATGTTCGGCAGCAGGTCGGTGCCGCCGGCGACCAGCATCGCGCTCTGCCCCTCGCCCGCAAGGATGCGCGCCACCTCATCCACCGAGCGCGGCGCACGGTACTCGAACCACGGCAGGCGCATCATGCGGCGGCCACCTTGCGCGCCCGGCGCGCCGGCTTGCCGTCCGGGCCCTTCAGCTCGTCGCCATCGCCGTCCTCCCAGGGCGGCAGCACGAAGGTCGGCGGCGGATACGGCACCTCGGGGAAGGCCTCCGGGCCGACCCGCGCCGGCTCGCCCTGGGCCTTGCGTTGCAGCGCGCGCAGCACCTTGTCGGGCGTCACCGGAACCTCGTCGATGCGCACACCGACCGCGTCGTACACCGCGTTGGCCAGCGCCGGCATCACCGGCAGCAGCGGCCCCTGCCCGACTTCCTTGGCGCCGTACGGGCAGTTCGGATCGGGATCCTCGATAAGTGCCACGTCGACCTCCGGCATGTCGAGCGCCGTGAGGCTCTTGTAATCGAGCATCGAGGGCGTGCGATGCACCAGGGCGTCGGACAGCTTGGCCGGCAGGCGACGGAACGCCTGCTCTTCCATCAGCGCTTCACCCAGCCCCATGTACACACCGCCGATCACCTGCCCTTCCGCCAGCACCGGGTTGAGCGCACGGCCGATGTCGTGGGCGATCCAGATCTTCGGCACGTGGATCCAGCCGGTCGCGGGATCGACTTCGGTCTCGACCACGCAGGCCGAAAAGCTGTAGGCCGGCGACGGTCCGACGCCCGCGCCCTTGTACTTGCCCGGCGGCTTGGGCGGTGCATACGACCCGGCCGCGGACAGCGTGCCGTACTTGGCCTCCGCCAGCGCCACCGCCTCGACAAAGCTCATTGCCTTGCTCGCGTCTTCCGCGGCAAACACGCGGCCCTGCGAAAAGATCACTCGGTCGGGCAGCGTGTCGAGCTGCTCGGCGACGGCTGCGGCAAGCTGCACCCGCACGCGCCCCGCCGCCTGCAGCGCGGCATTGCCCATCATGATCGTGACGCGGCTCGAATACGAGCCGAGGTCGATCGGCGTGATGCCGGTGTCGCCTGTGACACAACGCACCGCGCCGGTGTCGATGCCGAGCGTTTCGGCGACCAGCGCTGCGAGCACGTCGTCCGAGCCCTGGCCGATTTCGGTCGCGCCGCAATACACGGTCACCTGGCCACTGCGGTCGAGCAGCAGCTGGACCGCCGAATGCGGCATCTTGTTCCAGTAGATCGCCACCCCCGCGCCGCACATGTAGGTCGAGCAGGCGAGCCCCACGCCGCGGCCGAGCGGCAGCTTGCGGTGCTTTTCCTTCCAGCCCGAGCGTTCGACCACCGTGCGAATGCAGGCCGCAAGCCCGGTGGTACCGACGCGCAGCCAGCTCGCCGTGAGCGAACCCGCCTCGGTCACCATGCCGAGGCGCAGCTCGGCGGGATCCAGGTTCAGCTTCTCCGCAATCTTGTCGAGCTGAACCTCCTGACCGAAGCGCGGCTGCGGCGTGCCGTGCCCTCGCTTGGGACCGCAAGCCGGCTTGTTGGTGAACACGCGGCAGGCCTCGAATTTGAAGCGCGGCAGGTGGTAGGTGACGGGCGTCAGCACCCCGGTGTAGAAGGTGCTCGCCGGTCCGTGCGAGCCGTAGGCGCCGCCGTCGAGCAGCGTTTGCAGGTGCATCGCGGTCAGCTTGCCGTCCTTGCTGACGCCGGTGCGGAACTTCATCAGCACCGGGTGGCGGCCGCGATGCTGGTAGAACACCTCCTCGCGGGTCAGGCAGATCTTCACCGGTCGGCCCAGCACCAGCGCCGCCTTGCACACCACGAACTCGTGATTGCCCGGGTCGCACTTGCCGCCGAAGCCGCCGCCATTCGGCGTCGCAATCACCCGGATCTGCGAGGCCGGCATCTGCAGCACCCGCGCGAGCTGCCGGTGCAGGTAGTGCGGATTCTGCGTGCTCGAGGACAGCAGCAGCTTGCCGTCGCCGTCCACCGAGGCGAGCGAGGCCTGCTGTTCCATCGGCAGGTGGGTGTTGCCTTCGTAGAAGAAGAGGTCCTCGAAAACCTGGTCCGAGCCCGCCAACGCCGCCTCGACGTCGCCAAACTCGTAGGCTTGGTTGCGATGGATATTGCCCTGCTCGCCGTAGTCGTGAATGCGCGGCTCGGGATTGTCGAGCGCCTCTTCGGGCGAGGCGATGGTCGGCAGCGGCCGGTACTTCACCTCGATCAGCTCGAGCGCCTCGGTCGCGGTCTGCTCGTCCTTCGCGATCACCGCCGCCACCGGGTCACCGACGTAGCGCACACGCTCGCGTGCCAGCGGATGCTCGTCCTGCGAGACCGGCATGATGCCGTAGGGCACCGGAAAGGCCTCGCCGGTAAGCACCAGGTGCACGCCCGGGCTGCGCTCGGCGCGCGAGATGTCGACCGATTCGACCACGGCATGCGGATGCGGCGAGCGCAGCAGCTTCGCGTACAGCATGCGCGGCAACACCAGGTCGTCGGCGAAGCGCAGCTGGCCAACCACTTTGCTGCGCCCATCGACGCGGCGCCGCCGCTTGCCGACGACGTCGAAACGCCTCTTTTCGCCGCTCATGCCGAAGCCTCGTCGGCGGCACGCAGCTCGCGCGCCGCGCTCTCGATGGCGTCCACGATCTGCTGGTAGCCGGTGCAGCGACAGATGTTGCCGGCGATGGCTTCGCGGATGCGCTCGCGCGACGGGTTCGGCTCCCGGTCGAGCAGCGCCTTGGCGGTCATCAGCATGCCGGGCGTGCAGTAGCCGCACTGCGAGCCACCCAGATCCGTGAGCGCCGCCTGCAGCGGATGCAGTTCGGGTCCGCGCGCCAGGCCCTCCACCGTCTCGATCGAACGGCCGGCACATTCGACCGCCAGCACCAGGCAGGACAGCACCGGCACGCCGTCGAGCAGCACCGCACAGGCGCCGCATTCGCCGAGCTCGCAGCCGTGCTTGGTCCCGGGCAGGCCGAGGTCCTCGCGCAGCACCTCGAGCAGGGTCTTGTAGGGGGCGAACGAAACTTCGGTCGGCTCGCCGTTCAGTTGCAGCTCGATCTGGACCTTGCGCCGCAGCGCGATGCCCTTGTCCTGGCCGGCATTCATTTGTTTGGTCCCCAAACAATTGCCTGAGCGCACTCTACTCCCGCACCCGGGCGATTGCAAAGGCGCAACTTGTGCTGGATCAAGACTCTGTTTCACAGTGCCCGGGCGGGCGGGCAACGCGGTTTGCTAGCATTCGCGCCCAGCGCCTGCCACGCGCGCCTGATCGGGCCGCGACGGCACCCCGCCCCCTTCACTCATGGAGAACTCCGCATGAAAACCCTACGCAGCGCAGCGCTCGCCGCCGCGGCGGTGGTCGCAGCCCTCGCCGCCGGCCCGAGCGCCGGTGAAACGCGCGTCACCTACAAGTCGGCCAAGTCGACCTCGTCCTACTATCAGATGGCGGTGCAGATCGCCGAGGCCGTCAAGGCCGGCTCCAGCGGCGGGGTGATCGTCACGGTCGAGGAAAGCCAGGGCTCGGTGCAGAACGTGAAGGAAGCGGCCGGGCGCAGCGGCGCCTACGTCTTCACCACGCCGCCGGCGCTCATCAAGCAGGCCATGGCGGGCGAAAAGGCCTTTGCACCCAAGAACCCGGCCTTCGACAACATCCGCGCGCTGTTCCCGATCCCGGCGCTCACCATGCACTACGTCGTGCGCGCGGATTCCGGCGTGAAGGCCTTTGCCGACCTCGCCGGCAAGGACTTCATCATCGGCAAGGGCAGCTTTGGCGCACGCGAGGCCGAGGCCAATTTCAAGCTCTTCGGACTTGCGGGCAAGGTCAACCTCGCCAACGTCGAGCTCAACGCTGCGGTTCCCGCGCTGAAGAATGGCCAGGTGCACGGCTTCGCCACGGCAGGCTCCTATCCGGCGCCGAACGTGCTGGAGGCCGCCGCGAGCCTGCCGGTGCGGCTGCTCTCGATGAGCGAAGACCAGGTCAAGGCGACCAAGCGCACGCGGCTGGTGATCCCGAAAGGCACCTATCCGGGCGTGGACGAGGACGTCGTGACGACCTCGCTTCCGGTCGGTGCGTACGCCACGACCGGGATGGACGAGCAGACCGCCTACCTGCTGACCAAGATCTTCTGGACGCGCAAGGCCGAGATGGCCAAGGCCAACCCCTGGTGGGGCGGCGTCAAGCCCGAGATGCTCGACACCCTCGCGGGCAAGCTGCATCCCGGCGCGCTGCGCTATTACAGCGAAGCCGGCGTGAACGTTCCGGACGCGCTCAAGTAAGCGCCGGGCCGCGGCACGGCCGCCGCGATGAGCGACGTCAAGGCGGCCCGCCCCCGGTGGCTGCAGCGCAGCGCGCCGCCGCTCGCGCTCGCGGCGGTTGCCTTTCACCTGTGGCTGATCTTCTCGGGGCTGATCCCGAACCTGGTCAGTCGGCCGGTGCACATGGCGCTCGCCCTGCCCTGGGTGTTCCTCTACGAGCCGCGCGGGGGACGCGTCGCGCGCGCGGCCGGGGCGCTGCTCTGCGTCGCGGGCCTCGTCGCCTGCGCCTGGATCGTGCTGCGGCGCGAGGCGCTCGACGCGCAGTACGGCGCCCTGCAGGGCGCGCTGCAGTTCGTCGTCGCCGCCACGCTCATCGTGGTCGTGCTCGACATGGCGCGGCGCGCGATCAAGCTCGCGCTTCCATCGATCGCCGTCATCGCGCTCGGCTACGGCCTGTTCGGTCAGCACCTGCCGGGCGAGTTCGGTCACCCGGGCATTCCGGTAGCGAGCCTGCTCGGCACGCTGACCATCGCGGAGGGCGGACTGTGGGGTCCGCTCACCGGCGTGTCGGTCAACGTGGTGGCGGTGTTTGTCATGCTCGGCGCCTTCGTCGGTGCGGGACGCGGCGGGACCGGTTTCATGGCGCTCGCCACCTGGCTTGCAGGCGGCCTGCGCGCCGGTGCCGCGAAGGTCGCGGTCCTGGCCTCAGCGCTGTTCGGCTCGATCTCAGGCTCGGCCTCCGCGAACGTGGCCTCGACCGGCGCGATCACCCTGCCCGCAATGCGCCGCCTGGGCTATCCCCCGGCGCTCGCCGCGGCGGTCGAGGCGGTGGCTTCGAGCGGCGGGCAGATCATGCCGCCGCTGATGGGCGCCGGCGCATTCGTCATGGTCGAGTTGCTCGGCCTGCGTTACGCCGACATCATGCTCGCCGCGCTGCTGCCGGCGCTGTTGTTTTTCTGGTGCACCTGGATCGGCGTCGACCGCTTCGCGCAAGCGCTCGGCCTCGGCGCAATGCGACGCGAAGACCGCGCAACGGGCGCCGAGGTACGCGCGACGCTGCCGTTCTTTCTGGTGCCATTCGGCATCCTGCTCGGCGTGCTGTTTCTCACCGCATACACCGCGCAGTACGCGGCTGCGTTTGCGATTCTCGCCGCCGCTGCGCTGCTGTTTGTCGGCCCGGGGCTGCGACCTGAGCCCGAGGGCGGGCGGCGCTTCATGCAAGGCTGCATCGACGCGGCACGGCAGATCGCCGGCATTGCATCGATCATCCTCTGCGCCGGCATCGTCATTGGCGTGCTCAACCTGACCGGCCTCGGCGTGAAGATCACCTCGGTGATCATCGGCTTCTCGGGCGGCGATCTGTGGACCGCGCTGCTGCTCACCGCGCTCGCCTGCCTGATCCTTGGCATGGAGGTGCCCACCACGGCCGCGTACGTGATCTGCATATCGGTCGCGGGGCCGGCGCTGCAGGAACTCGGCCTGCCGGCGCTGCACGCGCACCTGTTCGTGTTCTGGTACGCCCTGCTCTCGACCATCACGCCCCCCGTCTGCGGCACGGTGTTCATCGCCGCCGGCATGATTGAAACGCCGTGGGTGCCGGTCGCACTGCGGGCGATGCGGCTCGGCATCGGCCTGTACCTGGTGCCGCTGGCCTTCGTCGCCAACCCCGCGCTCATCCACCCGGGCAGCGCCCCGCTCGGCGCCCTCGCCGCATTCGCCAAGATCGCGCTCGGCCTGTGGCTCATCAGCCGCGCGCTGATTCCCGCCGACGAAGGCGCAACGCTTCGCCTCGTCGCGCTCGCCGCGGGCCTCGGCGCAATCTTCGCGTTCGGCGCAGGCGCCTGAGAGGATCGACCGGGCCCGGGAAAGGAGTACTCTCGGCGGCTGGGCCCAACGCGAGAGCGACTCGATGACACCCGATCTGAAGTATCTGGCCTTTACTGCGATGCTGACGGCAGCGCTATGGATTCCCTACGTCATCGCGCAGGTGTCAACCAACGGTCTGCCGAAGCCCGAAAACTATGTTGATCCGACGCCCCGACCGCTACCCCCGTGGGGAAGGCGTGCGGACCGCACCTACCTCAACGCGGTGGAGGTATTTGCGCCCTTTGCCGCGCTCGTGCTGATCGCGCATGCACTGGACAAGGCGAATTCCATGACCGCCTTTTGGGCCGCGTGTTTCTTCTGGCTGCGACTGACGCACGCCGTGGTCTACCTGCTGGGTATCGCGTACGTCCGAACAGTTGTCTTTACGCTGGGTTTCGTCGCGATCGCCGGAATTTTCTGGGAGATCGTCAAGTAGAGCGGTTATCGCGACGGAGACGCCGAACCGGCAGACACGAACACGCAGATGACCGCCACTGGCCGCTAGCAGCTGGCCCCGGGAGGACTCGAAAGGGCCCGACGGGATCCCGTTTGCGGCGCCACGGTCCTGGCCGTGACACCCAGCATCGGCTGCGCCCCCGAAGCTAGGCCGCTGCCGCGTCCTCGAGGATCATGTCGGCGCCCTTCTCGGCCACCATCATCACCGCCGCGTTGATGTTGCCCGACGGCATGCTCGGCATGACGGAAGCGTCGACCACGCGCAGTCCCGACAACCCCCGCACTGAGAGCCGCTCGTCGACCACCGCCATCGGGTCGTGCGCCGGCCCCATCGCGCAGGTGCCCATGACATGGTAGGTCGTGCTGCCGGTGCGCCGCGCGTAGTCGATGAGCGCTGCGTCGCTCGTGCAGTCGGCGCCGGGCTTGAACTCGACGCCGCGGTAGGGCGCGAGCGCGGCGGCCTCGCCGATCTCGCGTGCGACGCGCATGCCGCCGACCAGCACTTCGCAGTCGAGTGCCTCGCCGAGAAAGTTCGGCCGGATCCTGGGCGGCGCGAAGGGGTCGCGCGAGCCGAGGTGGATGCTGCCGCGGCTCTCGGGCCGGCACTGGTAGACCCCGATCGTCATGCCGGGCTGGCGTTCGAACTTGCGCGTGTTGGCGTCGAAGCTGCCGTGCGCGAAGAAGAGCTGGCAGTCCGGCGTCTCGAGTCCGGGGCGGCTGCGCACGAAGCCATGGCCGATGCCAGCGGTCCAGGTGAGCACGCCGCGGCGGAAGAGAAAATACTTCAGCACCTCGCCCACCAGCCGCCAGCCGCGCGTGTCCTCGTTCAGCGTGATGGGACGCGTCACGCGCCAGGCGATGCGCGCGGCGTAGTGGTCGCGGTAGTTCTCACCGACGCCCGGCAACGCGTGACGCACCTCGACGCCGTGCGCGCGCAGGAGCTCGGGCGCACCGACGCCGGAGAGCTCGAGGAGCTGCGGCGATTTCACCGCGCCCGCGCTGAGTATGACCGAGCGTGATGCGCGCACGGTTTCCGTCTTTCCTTGGCGATCGAACTCGACGCCAACGGCGCGCCGGCCTTCCATGAGCACGCGCCGCACCTGCGCGCCGGTACGCAGCTCGAGGTTCGGGCGTCCGCGCACCGGATCGAGGTAGGCGTTCGCAGCGCTCACGCGCCGGCCGTCGCGCTGCGTGACTTGGTAGTAGCCGACGCCGTCCTGCCGTTCGCCGTTGTAGTCCGGGTTGCGCGGATAGCCGCACTCGACGCCCGCGGCGATGAAGGCGTCGACCAGCGCGTGACGCTCGCGCATGTCGGCGATGTTGAGCAGGCCGTCGCCACCGCGCAGCGCATCGCCGCCGCGCTCGAAGTGCTCGACCTTCCGGAAATAGGGCAGCACCTCGCTCCACGACCAGCCGCGATTCCCCTTCCTGTGCCAGCTGTCGTAGTCGAACGGCTGGCCGCGCACCTGTAGCATGCCGTTGATCGCGCTCGAACCGCCAACGACGCGGCCGCGCGGAATGGGGATGCGCCGGCCGTGCGTGCCGTCCTCAGGCTCGGTCTCGAAGCACCAGTTGTAGCCCGGGTGGTCGATCAGCTTCTGAAAGCCCGCGGGAATCGTGATCCACGGGCTGCGCGCTTCGCCGCCGGCCTCGAGCAGCAGGACGCGGCTGCGCGGGTCGGCACTGAGGCGATTCGCGAGCACGCAACCCGCGGAGCCGGCACCGACAATGACGTAATCCCAGGTCATAAATCTCGCGTGGCAGTGCTCATTCGGCACGCCCGCGTCGCGCAGACACGCTCGTGCGCCTCGGGGCTGTGACGTTTTTCGCCGAGCGAGGATGTTACTCCCCGTCACCGGCAAATCGGCAAATGACCGGAACTACTGGATCAGATCGAGCACCGCCGCCTCATCCCTGCGGAGAACGGCCCGCGGGCTCTTTCGCTGGTATTTCTTCTGCGCGAGCGGTGCACTGATCACTTGGCCCGCCCGATACTTCTTCAGCACCATCGGGTGCACGTAATAGTGCAGGCAGACGGCTCGTGTATTGCCGAGATGACGGGCCACCTGATCGAGGGCGCGGCGAATGTTGCGCTCCGCCTCGCGTTTAGAGTGGGCCACGCCGAAATCCCGGAGCGCCGCCGCAGCGAGCACGGTTCCGGCCCAGGTACGCACATCCTTGGCGGTGAAATCGCCGCCCGTAATCTCGGCCAGGTAGGCGTTAATGTCGCCGGAATCGATCGACTGCAGCCCGCCCTCGTCATCCTCGTACTTGAAAAGCTGCTCGCCGGGCAAGTCCTGACAGCGCTGGATGATGCGCGCCAACCGATGATCGGAAAACGAAATGGCGTGGTCCACGCCACTCTTGCCCGGGAACGCGAACGTGATCCGGCCACCCTCAACTTCGGCATGATGGTCCTGTAGCGTGGTCAGTCCGTAGGATTCGTTGTCGCGGGCGTATTCCTCGTTACCCACGCGGATGAGCGTGGTCTCGAGTAAATAGACGACGACCGCGAACATCTTGCGTCGATCGACACCCGGGCGCCGCAGGTCGCGTTCGACGCGCCTGCGCAGCTTGGGAAACACCTTGCTGAACTTGAGGACACGCTCGAACTTGGTTTCGTCCCGAACCGCGCGGTACTTCGGGTGATAGCGATACTGCTTCCTTCGCTTCGCATCGCTGCCGGTGGCCTGAATGTGTCCCTGCGGGCTGGGACAGATCCAGACATCGTTCCACGCGGGCGGGATGACGATCTTCTTGATTCGCTCGATCGTTTTGCGATCGGAGATGCGGCGCCCCTGCGGGTCGAGATAGATGAATCCCTTGCCGGCGCCCCGCCGCCGAATGCCGGGCGACGCGTCCGTCACGTAACGCAGTCCGGCGGCGCGGGCTGACGCGATGAATTCGGTGTCGTCGTTCGGCAAAGCGATAAGCCAGTTTAACTGCAGCCCTGACCGGATTCCCGGGCGCGGACGGGGATCTCGAGTCCGGCGCAATCTACCCCGCCGCCACGGTCCAGGCAAACCGTCGCGCGGGAAATCCATTTGTCGCGCGCCGCGCCATCGGGTAGCCTGATTCGCATGCCGCGCGCACGTCGAAAATGGGGCCGACGCTATTCCTGGGCGCGCCTCGATCACCGCGACCTGCTCGATCTGCGGATCAGCGACCTGGGGTTGCGCATCGAGCGCACCTGGCTGCAGACCTGCATCGAGCGCGTGATCGCCGAACTGGAACGCAAGAAGCTGCGCTTCAAGCCGCATTTCTGGCTTTCGGACGAGTGGTTTTCACCGGCTGACGTGCCCGGCGTCGCGCTGCCTTTCTACCTCGCCCATCCGCGCCTCATCAGGCTCGAGCGCTCGCGCATGCTGTACGCGGAAGGCGCGACGGTCGAGACCTGCATGCAGTACCTGCGCCACGAGATCGGCCACGCGATCCTGCATGCCTACCGGCTCAACCGTCGGCGCCGCTGGCAGCGCACGTTCGGCAGTTCGTCCAAACCGTATCCGCGCGCCTACCAGCCGAATCCGGCAAGCCGACGCTACGTGCACCACCTGCCCGGCTGGTACGCGCAGAGCCATCCGGAGGAGGATTTCGCCGAGACCTTCGCAGTCTGGCTGCGCCCGCATTCCGGCTGGCGCCGGCGCTACCGTGGCTGGCCGGCGCTGAAAAAGCTCGAGTATGTCGATGCGCTGATGAAGGAGCTGACCGGGCGCGTACGCAAGGAGCGCAACAGCCGCGCGAAACCGTACAACCTGCCGAGTCTGCGCATCACGCTGCGCGAGTATTACGACAAGAAGCGCGCCTACTACCAGCCGCGCTTCACCGACACCTATGACCGCGACCTGCGCCGGCTGTTCGACGGCGAGGACGGTTCGGGCGCGCCTCTGATACGCAACCGCCCGCCGTCCATCGGATTGACGGCGGCGCAGTTCCTGCGCCGTAACCGGCGCGAGATCCGGCGCCTCGTCGCGCGGTGGAGCGGGGGCTACGCGTTCACCATCGACGCCGTGCTCAGCCAGATGATCGGACGCTGCAGCGAGCTCAAGCTCATGGCGCGCGGCTCCGAGCGCCAGCTGAAGCTCGATTTCGCCGTGCTGCTCACCGTGCACGGCATGACCTATCTCTATCGCAAGCGCGAATCGCACGCGATGTAGCGCCCAACCCACTCCGACGCCACGTATGGCCACCAAGAAAAAGACCCTGCGCAAGCACCGCATCCTCGCGCTGATGCACACCGACCTCATTCCGCCCGATGACCTCAAGAAGCTGAGTGAGCAGGAATTCCTCGAGCTGAAGACCGAGTACGACGTACTGCAGGGCCTGCAGAAGCTCGGTCACGAGGCGCGTCCGCTCGGCCTGGTCGACGACCTCGCACCGCTGCGCAGCGCGATCACCGAATTCAAGCCGCATATCGTGTTCAATCTGCTCGAGGAGTTCCACGGCTCGGTGCTGCTCGACCAGAACGTGGTGAGCTACCTCGAGCTGGTGCAGGTGCCGTACACCGGCTGCAACCCGCGCGGCCTGATGATCGCGCGCGACAAGGCGCTGTCGAAGAAGATCCTGCACTACCACCGCATTCCGGTGCCGCGCTTCCAGGTGGTGCCGAAGGGCCGCACGCTCAAGCGCAAGCCCGCGGCGCTGGACTACCCGCTCATCGTCAAAAGCCTGTACGAGGAGGCCTCGCTCGGCATCGCCGAAGCGTCGGTGGTTTACAACGACGAGAAGCTCGTCGAGCGGGTCGCTTTCATGCACGAGAAGATCGGCAGCGACGCGATCCTCGAGCAGTACATCGACGGCCGCGAACTCTACGTCGGCGTGATCGGCAATCACCGCCTGCGCGTGCTGCCGCCGCTCGAGCTGAGCATCGGCAAGCTGCGCTCCGATGCGCCGCGCATCGCCACGCGCCGCGTCAAATGGGACTCCGCCTACCAGGCACGACGCGACGTCAAGCTCGAGCCGGCGAAGGATCTCGCGCCGGAGGTGGTTCGCACCCTGTTGCAGGTCACCAAGCGCGCCTACCGCCTGCTCGGTCTGAGCGGCTACGCACGCATGGACTTTCGCCTCGGCGCGGACAACCGACCGTATTTCCTCGAAGCCAATCCGAATCCGGATATCGCACGCGAGGCCGAGCTTGCCGAGGCCGCCGGGCTCGACGGTCTGGACTATCCGGCGCTGCTCGACCGGGTGCTGCGCGTCGGGCTGGCGACGCGCTGAAGCGACGCGCGCGCCTCAGCGCGACGCGTCGAGGATGATGATCGAGCAGGCCGCTTCGTCAAAGCCGATCACGCCGCCGCCATTCTCGGCCAGCGCAATGCGTGCCCCCGTCGCCTGCCGAGCGCCCGCCTCGCCGCGCAGTTGCAGCGCGAGCTCGTGGAGCATCGACAGGCCCGTCGCGCCCACGGGATGGCCCTTGGAGACCAAGCCGCCCGAGAGATTCACCGGCAGGCGCCCGCC
>Ga0209536_100004221_pt1 | contig 22735 bp, 19 predicted proteins | sample DeeMarSeWOR28_12_FD_187461 | JGI IMG/M metagenome (GOLD analysis project Ga0209536, IMG submission 187461) | Marine sediment microbial communities from White Oak River estuary, North Carolina - WOR-2-8_12 (SPAdes) (version 2) | ecosystem: Environmental > Aquatic > Marine > Intertidal zone >... | reverse complement strand
CATTTTGTGATATTTCCTGCCTAAAAATGTGCCCGGGTTGTACAGATGTTGCATTACAGCGGCAAGTTTCATACAATATCGATCATTCCGCAACAGGTCTGGTGATTTTTTATGAAACATTTCATGATCAAAAACCTGACCTTGTAACATCAGCAGATTACAGGCGTGATACATGTCGGCGGAGTATTATTACGAGGCTGGCACACCTGGCTCTTCAAAACCAATAAACATTATTCCAAAAACCTCAACTGATACTTTAAGAAAATCTCAGATTAGTCACCATGAAGAGTAACCATGCCATGCAGATGGCTGCGCGGCTTGCATTTATCACCTCTCTTACCCTGCTCCTGGCAAAATTCGGTGCCTACTTTCTCACCGATTCCAAAGCGGTATTATCCGATGCCATTGAATCGATCATAAATGTGGTGACCGCCGCCTTTTTAATGCTTTCCATTGCTGTCAGCAGTAAACCGGTGGATGAAAACCATCCCTATGGCCACGGCAAGATTGAATCATTTTCAGCCGGGCTTGAAGGCGGTCTTATCATTATTGCCGCTGTTGTTATCCTTATTGAAGCTGTCCCGGTTTTTTTCATCCCGCAGCCACCAAGAAACCTGGGCTTCGGTCTTTATATCCTGGGCGGAGCCGGAGCAGTTAACCTGGCAGTGGGTTCATACCTGATGCATGCCGGCAGAAAGTATAAGTCAGAGGCCCTGAGAGCTGACGGCCGGCACCTTCTCACAGACTTTTACACCAGTGCCGGTGTTATCATCGGCCTGCTGCTTTATCGCCTTACCGGTTTCCTCTGGCTTGATCCTTTTGTTGCCTGCCTGGTGGCCTTGAATATTCTGATCCCCGGCATAAAACTTTTTGCCAGTTCCTTTAAAAACCTCATGGATGAAGCTGACCCTGAACTTCTTGAGCGCATAGTTCAGGGCCTTAACAAGATCAAAAAGCCCGGCTGGCTTTACCCGCACAAGTTGCGGGCTCTGCGCTCCGGGAGATACCATCATGTCGATCTTCATATATCCCTGCCGCATTACTGGACCCTGACCCAGGTCCACGAGGCTGAACAGGAAATAACCCGGTCGCTCCTGGACTCACTGGGCGAGGAAGGTGATATCATGATCCATGTTGATCCCTGCGAACCTCCCTATTGCCCGGTCTGCAATGTTGGCGACTGCCTGGAAAGAAGCGCAACTTTCACCAGGGCACCCGATTGGTCTGTTAAGGAGGTCATTTCTGCGCGGCCAACAGACATACCTGAGTCAAGCCTGAGCTGAGTCAAAATTATGTTTCCATCCTCTATCAAGCACCGCCCCCCCAAAGCCTGGCATAAAATCAGTATCCAGCTTGACTCGCGGATGCTCGAGGCTGCTGCTGCCTGCCTTGCAGGTCTGACCGATACAGGACTTGAAATAACTTCATCTGAAAATGGCCTGCCGGAAACAGCTCAGCATTGCCGCACTGAAAGAATTACCGCCTATATCCCCTTTAGCCCTGCAGGATCTGGCGGGAACGCTGATCAGGAAAAAATTGCAGCTATCAGGCAATTTCTTGCAGGGATAACTCTTTTTTTCCCTGATTGTCCAAAGCCCAGCCTTTCGATTGAGACCTTGCTGGAGGAAGACTGGGGGGAGCAATGGAAAAAATTTTTCAAAACATTTCAGGTTACCCCGTTGCTCACCATAAAACCTTCATGGGAGGCTGCTGAAAAGCAGGAAAGAGGAGCTGAAGACCATCGCTTAGTCATTGAGATGGACCCAGGCCTGGCTTTTGGCACAGGGCACCATCCCAGCACGCAGCTGGCTCTTTTGCTTCTTGAGGAACTTTTCCAGGCCGGTGCAAAAAAAAACCCAAGAGTCCTTGATGTCGGTACCGGATCGGGTATTCTGGCCATGGCCTGCGGACTATATGGAGCGGCGGAAGTTCTGGCGATTGACAATGATCCGGATGCGATTGAAACGGCCCGCCAAAATATTATCAGGAACCGCCTTCAAAACATTGTTACAGTCAATGGCGCGGACCTACATACACTCACGCCGGGTTTTGATATCGTTGTTGCCAATATAACCCATGATATTCTTGCCGAACTGGCAAAGCCCCTTACCCGCCTCCTCCATCAAGATGGTTTTTTTGTTCTCTCCGGCATTCTGAAAGAAGACCAGGAATATTCCATAAATGAAATCTATGTTAAACTGGGGCTGACCCTTTTGAAAAGACGAACTAAAGATGAATGGGCCGCCCTGATTCTGCAAAAAAAATAAGAGGAAACAAATAAGGTTTATATGCGCCGTTTTTTTATAGATCCTAAAAGTATCGTTGGCGCCGACGCTGTTCTGACCGGAAGCGAGGCCCGCCACATATGTACTGTTTTAAGGCTTACCCCCGGCACAACCATAACCCTTTTTGACGGCAGCGGTTCATATTACGAAACCCTGCTCACAAAGGTCTCTGCTGCCAGAGTTGAAGCAAGGATAGTTTCCATTACGCCATATATCGATGCAATCTCAGGGAAACATCCGGCTCTGCATTTGGGTATGGGACTGCTGAAAGGCAAAAAAATGGACCTAATCATCCAGAAAATAACGGAACTGGGTTTGGCAAGTTTGCTGCCGTTCCGCTCAGAATATTGTGCTGCCCCTGATGGGGCTGCAGACAGGTTTGGACGCTGGCAAAAGATAGCCCTTGAGGCCTGCAAGCAGTGCAACCGCCCCAAACCCCCTGATTTGCTCGCAGTTAAAGACTTTAAAGAACTGCTTTTTCTCTCAGGGAAAGAGGAACACAACCTGAAGCTCATTTTCTGGGAAGAGGAGGGGCACAAGGGATTGCGGCAGGCGCTGTCCCCGTTGCCTGAGATACAATCAGCTCTGGTCCTCATTGGCCCGGAGGGAGGATTCAGCGCTGCCGAGGTAGCAGATGCGGTTGCAGCCGGTTATGAGCCGGTAAGCCTGGGCCATAGAATCTTAAGGGCGGAAACAGCCGCAATAGCGGCGGTATCGATCATTCAGCACGAATTGGGCAACCTGGCTTAAGGCTGTTCTAGCGGTGTCCTGCAAATATGCTTATGCTTCGGTATTTCTGTCTAGATAACTGTTGAATTCCTCTTCACCAAGAGAAATTAATCTATACGGCTCCTCTGCCGGCGGCTGCAGACCCTCCCGATTGGCTGAAAGGGTTTTTTTCTTGTCCTGGCTTCTTTCGTTATGGGTTATGGCCAGTTGATCCTGAGACAATAAGTCTTGGCTGTTGACCTTAAACCTGGAAAGCAGATTAAGCACGCCGGCTGCCTGACCTGATAGCTCTTCCGAGGCTGCGGCAGACTCTTCAGCGTTAGCAGTATTTCTCTGCGTCACATTGTCAATCTGGCCTAAACCATTATTCACCTGGGTGATACCATGGGCCTGTTCATTTGATGCTGTGGCAATTTCTTCAACCAGGCTGGTAACCTTGCCAATAGCCTCCACAATTTCATCAAGTTTTTGTGCTGTTTCATTGGCTATTTCTGAGCCATTGCGGGTCTTGGCCACAGAATTTTCTATCAAATCAGCTGTTTCCTTAGCCGCTATGGAGCTTCTGGCAGCCAGATCTCTAACCTCCTCTGCTACAACGGCAAAGCCCTTACCGTGCTTTCCAGCCCGAGCTGCTTCCACGGCTGCATTTAAAGCCAGCAGGTTAGTCTGAAATGCTATTTCATCAATCACTTTAATAATTTTTGAAATATTCTGGCTGGATTGGTCAATTTCATCCATGGCGTTGACCATGCGCTGCATCTGGCCGTTGCCGTCCATGCCAGCCTGGCGTGCCTCCCTGGCCAGTTTATCTGCTTCAGCTGCATTTTCAGCATTAACCTTGGTCTGTGAAGCCATTTCCGTCATGGAGCTGTTGATTTCCTCCAGCGAACTGGCCTGTTCCGTTGCCCCCTGCGATAAAGTCTGGCTGGCATCGGAAACCTGGACAGCCCCGGCAGCAATCTCCTCGCCGGCAGTCTTTAAATGTCCGATAATCTTACGCAGACTGTCCGCCATCTTTTTCATGGCAATGCTCAGGACATCCTTATCCGAGGCAATTGGCACATCTGCCGTTAAATCACCCTCAGCAATGCGCAGGGCTATTTCTTCTTTTTCGTTCAGATTCTTGGAAAGAGCTGCAATTATTGAGCCCAGTTCCTCGGTTTCGGTCCTGACCCCGTACAGCTTGCAGTTGCGGCAGTCCTCACCTTTAATGGCATTGGGACAGTGCTTGACCACTGCAAAGGAACCGCTGTTAACCCAGCAGTGATCCTCTTTGCCATAGCTGGGACAGTCAACTTCACCGCAGTTCCTGATTCTGGAGCAGTTCACCGGCTCTCCTGCAGGGATGGATAAGCTTGTATCGCCAAGTGAGATCGCTTCAATAATCTTGATGGACTGCTTCAAGGGAACAGTTATGCTCCTTGATATTGTTATAACCAGAACAATGCTGCCCAGCAGAGCAATAATCAGGATTATGACACCCAGCCTTACCGTTTTACTGACCTGGTTTGAGATATTTTCCATCTGCACGGTAAAACTTTCAGTGGAAGCCTCCCTCAGGGCTTTGCCCTGCTGCAGAAACTTGGCTGCCAGCGCCTTGTACTCCTTCCGCACCTGCACAAGTTCAACAAACTCCTGGTCAACCGCCAGCATGACCATCTTTTCGCCAACACGGAGTAAATCTGGGAAAAGCGCTTCAAGTTCAAGAAGCTTATTGCTAGTCTCCCCAGTTAGGTGTTCTGACTTTTTTAGGCTGACAATCCGTGCCTTAAAGTCTTCGCTCGCAGCCTGGACCTTCACAAACTGGTCCAGCATTTCTGAATCAGCTGCGCTTAGGATGTTCGCCTGGATGACAGCAGCAAGGCTCACCAGGCTGCCAATCTCCTGGTCATTCTGGTAGCGGACTTTTTTGACATAATCAGAAGTATGCTGAATTTCCCTGGCTGACAGTATGTTGGCCAGGGTAACTCCGCCGAACAGAAGCAGGATAATAGTGAAACCTATTAAGATCTTGGTTGAAATATTCCTTTTAAAAAAGATGCTCATTTTCTCCCTCTGGTAAAAATATTTTTCTGTTTACTTGGCATACTCTGTGGGGAGACCGTCCTTCATCCATTTTTCAATGCCGCCGCTTAACTTGAGCACATCGGAAAAACCTTTCATGATAAGGTATCTCCCTGCTGTGTTGGAACGTTTGCCCACCAGATCAACGATGACTATTTTCCTGTCCGTAGGAACTTCTGCAGCTACGGTTTGCAGATCATCCAGGGATGTCACATATTTATTTTTATAGGCGATCCAGAACTGGTCTTCGTTAATTCCCTTGCGGACATCGACCATGACAAAATCTGCCCCGTCATCTATCATCTGTTTCATTTCAATTGCAGTAATTGCTGGAACCTCCAGCTTGGGAAGTTTCTCAACCGTCACAGTCTCATAACCGGCCTTGATCCATCCAGGCAATCCATCACGAAATCCATAGACATTGCTGTACCCCAACTCTGCCGCCAAACTGGCGGCTGTTGCCGTGGCTTTTCACTTGCGCCCCAGACAGTAGAAGACAATCTTCTTCTCCTTGTCAGACGGCAGTTTTTTCTTAAGGTCTTCGACAGAGATATGGACCGACCCCTTGATATGGAGGTCGTTAAATTCAATTTTGCTGAGCGGAAAAACAACAAGAACATCCTCTGTATCCATCATTGTCTTAAGCTCATCCGCTTTGATCTCTTTCCAGGTATCTGCCAGGGCAAAACCTGAGACGAACAGGGACAGCACCAGCACCAGGCTGGCATACCAGATCCTCTTCATAGAGTCCTCCATTGTAGTTGTTTTAGATTTTATTGTGTGGAAATAAGACCAGACGCCGAGGCCACTATAACAAAAAAGGCCTACTATGTGTAGGCCTTTTTTTTACTACATTGAAATTGTTGCTTATTTTAGTCTTTTGCTGCCAGCTTCTGCCGCATCGGGTCATCCTTGTAGCCCAGCTTCTGCCAGTTAAACCGGCCGCTGTCGCCATGGCAGTCAAGGCAGCCCAGTGCTTTATCCGCTGGTGTAACCATGTGATTGATACGCCAGTACATCTCAGTGGGTGCAAAACCATACTCGCCGCTGTATGCCAGCCCGGAAACCCTCATGCCGGCAGCTGCAGCCTTGTTCCAATCGAAATTAACCCAGTAGGCTTCAGGGTCCTTTTTCGAGCCGAACAGTTTCGGGGTGATAAAATACCTGTTTAGCTTGTCATAAATCTGTTTGCCGGTGTGTACCTTGAACGGATAGATCTTGGCCGAGCTGTCATTGATATCCCCCAAGGGATAACTGAGCCTGGTAACCTCCTCCGGATTCATCTTGTCGCCAAGAAGATATGCTCCTGCCTTGCCGTTGTACCAGGCATACGTTGGGGTTACGTTTTTGCCCCAGACAAAGCTTCCCTTATTTTTATGGTATGTCGGCATGCCGAATTCATCTTTCGGAGGATCCTGGATATCCTCTCCCGCTGCAGACCAGTCCCAGGAAAGCTTGGTCGGCATTTCCTTGGCTATGGATGGTATGTGGCAGGTCTGGCAGGCAACACGCACCGTATGGTTATTCAGCAGGGTTTCCGCATGCGGTTCAGCATCATGGCAGTCTGTACAGGAAAGGTGGCTCTCCCCGCGCGGTGAGACGACCATGGCATTGCCCTTGATCTGGTGCCTGTCCGTGGTATGACAGGTCTGGCAGGTAAAATTCTGACCATCGGTCCCCATGTGTACATCATGTTCCCTGGCTGGGGACATCATGGATGAATCGATATCACCATGTTTCACATTATTGCCGCCGCCGCCAAAACCATGGCACGTGACGCAGTTATTCCTGGAGGGCGTTCCGATGTTTCTGGCCACTGCCACAAGATCCACAGGCTTTTTGTCAAATTTTTCATTGCCGGTGAATCCAGCCGGCATACCTGCTGCCGGTCCCGGTTTTTTATACTTGCCTGTGGTGTCATGGCAGACGAGGCAGTCTATTCTTTCGGCATCGGAAAAATCGAAGTTTGCATCTTTCCAGCCAAATCCGATATGGCAGCTGGTACAGCGGGCCCAGTTGCCATTGATGGAAATACAGAAGTTATTTACAGCATTCATTTTGCCCCTCTCAACCTGGCCCTGTCCAAGGTCCTGCTGAAGCTTCCAGGTCCAGTGGCTGGTCTGCATGATTTCATGGGCTGTATCTCCATGGCATTCGAGGCACTTCCTGGTAACCTCCATGGGACTTGTAAAGGGCCCGGTCATTTCCTGGTGCTCTGCCGCACCATAGGCCAGGGTCCCTGCCCCACAGACTGATAGAGCCAGGGCCGTTGCAATAAGAATTTTTCTTTTCATGGTTTGTCTGTCTCCTTGCATGTTAATATGTTTACTAATATAAGGTTCAAGCAGTTCAAAACGTAAACCTCTTTTCACTCGTGTTGCAGCTGAATACTATGAGCAATACCTGTGCCAGACCAAGCCCGCCTGAGACAAAAAATGCTTATTTTGCTTAAATTATTAAAAATAAATTGCATGTTTTCGATTATGATGGAATTTTAGCATTGTTTATTTAGTTAACGTATGTTAATGTTGCATTTAACGAATTAACATATATTAACACTTGTGTTCATTTCGAGAGGCATACCGGATAAGAAAATTTTTTATTGCTGCAATTAACGCAGGGCGCCGCCGCTAACCCTTTTGCATACAGTTCGGCAGAGTTATTCCAGGCGGGAGGGTTGCTGAATTCTGGCGGCTCAGTTTTTGTTTTTCATGCCCAACTGAGGGCATAAACAGATTTTATCGCATTATAGGTCCAGATTTTGCAATAAAGACCCTGAAATTTACCCTTAGTAAGTTCTACCCGGTGCGAATAAATAGGTCTCATTTTTCTTCGGAGGAGCAATGCTGGAAAAAACATACGGAAAATATTGGCAGACAGTCATCGACACCATGCTAGAAGGTTTGATGCTCGTTGACCCCGATGGCAAAATTATTTTTGTCAACCGGGCCTTTGAGCAGCTTTCCGGTTACACCAAAGAGGAGGTTGAAGGAAAATCCTGTGAGATTCTCGGTTGCGACACCTGTTTTGGAACCAGAAAGGAAGGCAAGGATAAATATTGCGCTCTGTTCAAAGAAGGAAAAGTACGGAGACGCAAATGCATCTTTCAGAAAAAAGACGGGGGCGAGCTGCATGTCCTCAAAAATGCCGCCCTTATAAGGGATGCAGCCGGAAAGGTTGTTGGAGGCGTCGAAAACCTTACAGACCTCAGCCCAATTGTTGAAAAGGAAGAGGTAATTCTCCGGCTCAGGAAACAATTGAGCAATGAAGATGGTTTCCATGGAATGCTAGGCAAATCTGCAGTCATGAAAAAAGTTTTTGATCTTATCGCCAGTGCTGCGCCATCTGAAGCGCCTGTGGTAATTTATGGTGAATCAGGCACCGGGAAGGAATTGGCAGCTGCAGCAATACACCGCTTGAGTAGCCGCCATACCGGTCCCTTTGTCAAAGTAAACTGTGCAGCCCTGAATGAAAACCTTCTGGAAAGTGAACTGTTTGGTCATGTTAAAGGAGCCTTCACCGGCGCCGACCGGACAAGGTTTGGCCGCTTCGAAGCAGCGAATACCGGAGCTATTTTTCTGGATGAAATTGGTGACCTGCCCCTCACCACCCAGACTAAACTGCTCAGGGTTCTGCAGGAAAAAGAATTTGAACGGGTGGGCGACAATCGACCCATTACCACGGATGTCAGAATTCTGGCTGCCACCAACAAGGACCTGACCCGGCTAATGCAGGAGGGTCTTTTTCGTGAAGACCTTTACTACCGTATAAATGTCATCCCCATATATCTGCCGCCTTTGCGGGATAGGCTTGAAGACATCCCAATGCTCACCGACGCTTTTATCCACAGGATGATCCTGAAAACAGAAAAAACCATTACCGGCATTGCCAAAAGTGTTCTTGACGTTTTCATGCAATACAGTTGGCCCGGAAACATCAGGGAACTGATCAATGTTATTGAATATGCTTTTGTCCTTTGCCCTCAGGGTGAAATTTCCATTTCACACCTACCGGCTCAACTGCTTGGGCATCAGCCCCACCAGGTTCAGCAGGGTTCAAGGGCCATGGCTAAAAGCCCTTCAGGGGATGAACGACAGGAACTCATCAACGCCCTGAAGGCAACAGGCGGCAACAAGTCGGAAGCAGCAAGACGTCTCGGCATCAGCAGGGTTACACTCTGGAAGCGCATCAAAAAATATGGCATCCAGGTTGATAAACAGATCCGGGATTAACCTTACAGAAAAGGAATACCGGCCTCCTGTTTGTCTTTAGGGCTGCTATGGCTGCTTCCCTGAAGAACGAGCCTGGCTGCAGAAGATTATATTGTCAACATTTCTGGGCAATGTAATATAGCCTCTTGCAGTATGGTCTGTTCCATGATCTGTTATCCTGCAGTTCAAAGTTCAGGCAAAACTGTAAAATCGACCTAAACAAACCTATTCGGCACGTTTGTTATGCGCGCAGTTGTCCAGCTCGTCAAAAAAGCATCAGTAACAGTCAATGGTTCTGTTGTCTCTGAGATAGGCACCGGTCTGCTGGTCTTTCTTGGTATCCGCAAAAAAGACACCGCCGCCGATGCCAGAATGCTTGCCGAGAAAATAGCCCGCTTGCGGATTTTTCCCGACCAGGGCAAACTGATGAACCTCTCAGTCCTCGATGTTGCGGGAGAAATGCTTGTTGTTTCACAGTTCACCCTATATGGTGACTGCAGAAAAGGCAGGCGCCCATCTTATTCCCATGCGGCACCTCCCGATCAGGCTGAAAAACTCTATGAACTGTTTATCCGGGAAACTGCAGAGCTGGGGATTCCCGTATCCTCAGGAAAATTTCAGGCCATGATGGATGTCGAACTTATCAACCAGGGGCCGGTCACCCTGCTTCTTGATTCTGAAAAAACTTTTTAATTCTATGGAGTATAGGTGTTTTTGTTCAGCCTTTCCTGCCTGCACCGGCCAATTCCCTGAACGTTCTGAAGGACCATAATGGTTTTTAAAAACAATTTGTTCAGGGGGGCCAAGCCTGAAGAAAAGGAAGACAGGCTCATTCCGGCTTATTTTTCTTGACGCTGACCCGTTCAACAATCTTACGGTAATAGTCCTCCTGGCTTTTAATGGTAATGGTATTGCCTTTCATGATATTCATTTTTAGCACGAGGTAATTTAATTTTTTTATCTGTTTTACCCTGGTGCGTTCGTCTTCACAGGAAGCAAGTAAATCCTCAATCTGCTGGATCTCTTTCTTTGCTTCAATTTCAGGAGGGAGGTATCCGGCGTTTTTTAAAATCTTATGCGCCATGCGCAATTCCTCTGGCACCAAATTGTCATTGGTCATCGGCAGAGGCTTGTTGCGCCATTCTCGTGTGTCAAGAAGTCCCTTTTGAATAGCTTCGCTGATCTTTCGCTCGGCAATGAGCCGGATTACTTCAAGCATGGCATATTTCTGTTGCTTGGCTTTGTTAAATATTTACCCTGCATTATCCCGGTTCCTTTTTTTAAGACCGAAATTTTTACTATCAGGGATTCAGAGTTGCGTATTTTTTGTACATACATTCACGCTGCCAATGATTATTATATGTAACAGGATTGTAAAAATATGAAAATAGCATTTTCAACAACTTTCGCAGGCAGGGCCCAATGACTCTGAAAACAATCAGCCTTATACTGCTATCCGGAGCCTTCCTTGTTCCGCCCTCTATGGTGGAAGCTGATACAATCTATACCTGGACAGATGAGAATGGTGTGCGCCATATGACCAATATCCCCCCTGTTCAAGCTACAGACAACCTGGATATTATGGAGCTGGAGCCCCCACCGGCAGGAGGAGAGCCTGAGGTACAATATGCCCTGCCCGAGGATGCTCCACCACTAGAGGATGAAACTGAGATTTCCATAATAGATGACCATGTGATCGTCCCTGTTCTACTCTCTTATAAAGGCAGGCAGGTTAAGGCCAGGCTGCTGCTTGACACCGGGTCCACCAACATAACCCTGCATAAGGAAATTGCCGGAAAACTCCTCATCAGAAAACCACTGAAAGGTTCAATAAGGGTTGCCGGAGGCGATGTTATTGATGCTGCGGCGGTAAGACTTGATGCAGTCACTGTCGGCCCGCATACGATGAAAAATCTTGTGGCCGGCATCATAGAACACCGGGGGCCCGAAGTTCCTTTTGACGGTCTGCTCGGCATGAATTTTCTCAAAAGCTATAAGTACACCATTGACTTTGAAAACAAAGTGCTCCGCTGGAATAATTAATCAGGAATTATCACTTGTTTTTTTGCCCCTGGCTATCCAGCCATCCCCTCAAGTTTCTCCTTTTATTTAGATATGTTACTACTTAACCATATAACCCTTTGCACAAGAGGTTTACATGGAGTATTATCCGGGTCCCTTTTCAAATTAGGAACAAATACCTATAGTAATAAATATTTTATGCAAGGGAGAAAACATTGCGAGTAGCAGTTGTTAAGAATATTCTGGATGCCAACAGCAGGATAGCCCAGGAGAACAGAAAGCTTTTTGGTCGGCACGGCCTCACCGTAATCAACCTTATGAGCTCCCCTGGGGCCGGCAAGACCACCCTGCTCGAGCAGATGGGGAAGCGTTTCGCAGGCCGGCTAAAAATTGGCGTCATTGAAGGCGACATCCAGACCACCCTCGATGCTGAAAGGGTTGCAGCTGCTGGACTGGAAGCTGTCCAGATAGAAACTGACGGCGCCTGCCACCTCGACGCCAACATGATCCAGAATGCTTTAGCCGATTTAAACCTCGATGTCCTTGACATGTTGGTAGTGGAAAATGTCGGTAACCTTGTTTGCCCGGCTGAGTTCAATATCGGCGAAGACTACAAGGTAATGATGCTCAGCGTTACAGAGGGAGACGACAAACCTCACAAGTATCCCCTCATGTTCAGGGAATCCAGTGTTCTTCTGATCAGTAAAGTTGATCTGCTGCCGCATCTTCGCTGCGACATAGAAAAAATAAAGGAAGCCGCCAGGTCCATCAATCCTGACCTGATAATTTTTGAGATTTCCTCCTATAGCGGACAGGGACTTGAGGATTGGCACAGTTGGATACAGCAACAGACAGCCGGAAAATAATCCGGGCCCGCATCGAAATCACCGGCATAATCCAGGGAGTCGGTTTCAGGCCTTTTATCTTCAAGCTTGCCGAAAAGCAAGGGTTAAGAGGTCATATTGCCAATACTGCAGCCGGTGTCACCATAGAGATAGATGGCACCGAGGACGAAATCAAGCTTTTTGTCCAAGCAATTAGCCGCGAAAAACCCCCGCTAGCACATATTGAGAACCTGCACATCGTTAGGCTGGCAGTCAAACACAAAGATATTTACAAAAATTTTCAAATAGTTGAAAGCATATCTGCCGGGAACAGGATTGGTCCCATTACGCCAGATTCTGATGTCTGCGACAACTGCCTGGCCGAGCTTTTTGACCCTGCAGACCGCCGCTATTTATACCCCTTCATTAATTGCACAGATTGCGGCCCGCGTTATACCCTCCTGGAAAAAACCCCTTTTGACCGGCCCCTGACAGCAATGAAGCACTTTGAGATGTGTGTTCGCTGCCGGGCAGAATACTCCGACCCGCACGATCGCCGTTTCCATGCCCAGGCCGCTTGCTGTCCTGACTGTGGTCCGGCAGTAACCCTAACAACCCCGGACAGACAAGTTGTCGAAGGTCATGATCCCGTCCACATGGCAGCTGACCTTCTGCGGGCTGGAAAGATTATCGCCTTAAAAGGTATTGGCGGATTTCACCTTGCGGTCAATGCCCTTGACCCCCGGGCAGTTGCCAAACTCAGAGAGAGAAAAGGCAGGCCTGACAAGCCCTTGGCAGTAATGGCCGGAGACTTGGAGCAGATAAAGTCATTTGCCGATTTTTCCCAGGAAGAACTGAAAGTTTTAAGCGGTCGGGCTAAGCCGATAGTCCTGCTGCAGAAAAAATTCCCTTTTCCGCTGGCAGAAAATGCTGCACCGGATAACCGTTTAATCGGGGTTATGCTGCCCTACACTCCCATCCATCACCTCCTTTTTCACTATCTTGATTTCCAGGTCCTGGTCATGACAAGCGGCAACCTTTCCGGCTCCCCGATAGTAAAGGACAATGACGAAGCCTTTGCAAAACTCGCAAACATTGCCGACTTTTTTCTGCTGCACAACCGGCCGATTGTCACCCAGACAGATGATTCCGTCATCAGGATGTCTGGCAGCTATCCTGCTCTTTACAGAAGGGCCCGGGCCTTTGTTCCTTCTGTGGTTAACCTGACGCGTAATGCCGGCCGGACCCTGGCGCTTGGGGCGATTATCAAAAATACGATCTGCATGACCAAAGAAAAGGAGGCTTTCCTAAGCCAGCATATCGGCGACCTCGATAATATTGACACCCAGCTGCACCAGCAAAATATATACCGCCACTTTCAATCTCTCCTCCGTATTGAGCCGGACCTCCTTGTACATGACCTGCATCCTGATTACCCCGGAAGCCGTTTTGCCCACAGCCAGAAAGAACTTGCAACTGTCGGAGTCCAGCACCACCATGCCCACGCAGTGAGCTGCATGGCTGAGCATGGGCTTGTCGGCCCTGTTGTCGCTTTAACACTGGACGGCAACGGCTTTGGCCCGGACAACAGTGTCTGGGGCGGCGAAGTGCTGCTGGCCGACTACCATAATTTTGAACGGCTGGCACATCTGGCAACTGCAGAGATGCCGGGTGGAGATGCTGCAATCCGTGAACCCTGGCGCATGGCTTTCAGCCACCTGTATCGGGCTTTTGGTCCTGAATATGAAGGGCTTGACCTGCAGGTGCTCCATAAGCACAAAGACAAGCTCTTTGTTATCCAGCAGATGATCGATAATGCCATCAACTCGCCGTTGACCTCCAGCTGCGGCAGGCTTTTTGATTCTGTAGCCGCCCTGCTCGGCCTGCGCCATACTGTCAGCTTTGAAGGACAGGCAGCAGCTGAACTGGAAATGTTCCTTATGCCTGATGATCGTGATACGGCAACATATCCCTTTGAAATTGATACACCCAGGACCGGCCCCTGGTCATTGCCGGTTAAGCCCATGATTGGCGCTATTGTGCATGACATTCTGCAAAGCACTCCTCCGCATCGTATCAGCCGGCGATTTCATAATACGCTGGCCGCCTTATTCACAGAAGTATGCCGCGAAATCAGGGATCAAATAAATATCAACCATGTGGTCCTGACCGGAGGCGTTTTCCAGAACTTAAACCTGCTCCGGCAGCTTAAGGCAAACCTTGAGGCCCTCTCCTTTGCTGTTTATTGCCATGAACAGGTGCCTGCCAATGACGGCGGCATCTCCCTCGGCCAGGCCCTTGCAGGCAGGGCGATTTATGAAAAGCAAAGGGGCCAAGGTTAAAGTAAGAATAGTGGAGCACTGGAGTAATTGGGGTATTGATTCTTAGTTAAATGTTTTCCCATTACTCCATCACTCCAACACTCCAGAAACTTAATCGCTGACACCTGACATTTTATGCAAATTTAGGCACTTTAGGCACGTATAACTTTAGACACTTACATCAGGTATTTATTATGGAATGGCTGAACTCCTATAGAAACGGTGAAATTGCCCGAAAACTTGCAGATTTTCTCAAACAGCAGGAAGAACTGCCTCCTCTTCGTTTTATGGAGGTTTGCGGCACCCATACTGTTTCCATCTGCCGCCATGGTATAAGAGACTTGATGCCGGATGCAATTACCCTTACCTCAGGGCCCGGCTGCCCTGTCTGTGTTACGGCAACGGCCGATATTGACTCCTTTATTAAGGCTGCTGAACTGGACGGCTCAATTATTACGACCTTCGGCGACCTTCTCAGGGTCCCGGGATCGAAATCATCCTTGCAGGATGCCAGGGCGGAGGGGGCGGATATCAGGATTGTTTATTCCTCACTTGATGCACTCCGGATAGCCAGGGAGAACCCTGGGCGCCAGGTTATCTTTCTGGGTGTAGGGTTTGAAACAACTACCCCGACAGTGGCAGCCGCCATACTCACCGCTGAACAGGAAGGGCTGCGGAATTTTTCCGTCATTTCATCGCACAAGGTTATGCCCCCTGCACTGGACGCACTCCTGGCCGATCCTGCAATTCAGATTGACGGCCTCATCTGCCCGGGACATGTCTCGATCATGATCGGGGCCGATGCCTATGAACCCTTTGTGGACCGCTACAAAATCCCCTGCGTAATTGCCGGCTTTGAGCCGGTTGATATTCTCAAGGCGGTGGTGATGCTTGCAGAGCAGGCAAAAAACAGTGCGCCAAAAGTTGAGATCGCCTATAACAGGGCTGTAACAAGGGCCGGCAACCTTCAGGCCATGGCTGTCATGTACCGGGTCTTTGCGCCGAAGGATGCCCTTTGGCGCGGCTTGACAAATATTCCCGGCAGCGGCCTGGAAATAAGGCCTGAGTACGACTCTTTTAATGCCAGAAAACGCTTCGACATCACCGTGGAAACGGCCAAGGACCCTGCCGGCTGTGCCTGCGGCGATGTCCTCAAATCCATCAAAACCCCTGCAGACTGCAAGCTTTTTGGGATCGCCTGCGTGCCGGAACACCCGATCGGTCCCTGCATGGTTTCCGGAGAAGGGGCCTGCGGCGCTTACTATACATACCGGCAAAAGCCGGTGGGGCAGAAATGACCAGCCTGAGAACCTGGCAATTGATGACACGATTAAACAGTTGTGACTCTGACAGGTGCAGGCTATATAAAACTATTGCTTCCATTACGATACTGGGTTGTTTAATCGCGATATGTCGTTTGACTATACCGAAATTATTGATTTTCTGCCGGATGCCACTTTTGTGATTGACAGCAGGGGTGTTGTGGTTGCCTGGAACAGGGCCATTGAAGATATGACCGGCGTTTCCGCATCTGAAATTGTCGGCAAAGGGGATTTTGTTTATGCAGTTCCCTTTTACGGAAAGCAGAGGCCTATCCTGATCGATATGGTGGAAAACCGGAATCCCCAGCTCAGAAAACATTATGACGTCAAGGAGATAGACGATAAGACTCTGCATGCCGTAGCATTTGTTGCTTCCGCCTATGGAGGCAAAGGCGCCTATCTGTCCGGCCTGGCGGCGCCCCTGTATGACCAGGACGGCAATTATGTCGGAGCAGTCGAATCAATCCGCGATATAAGCGACCAGAAGCAGGTGGAAGAGACTCTACGGCAGCGCACCAATATGCTTGAAGAGACCGTTACGGCATTGAAAGTCCTGCTCAGGGAAAGCGCCGAAGCAAAAGAAGAGCTGGAAAAGAAGGTGCTGGCAAATGTAAAAGAACTGATACTTCCCTTTATCAATGAGCTTGAATCCACCTTGACTGAAAAATCGCAAACGGTGTACCTGGAAACCATTAAAACAAATCTTTCTGAAATAACCTCCTCATTTTCAAAAAAACTTTCTTCACTACATCATGGCCTGACCCCAAGGGAAATCCAGATCGCCGATTTTATCCGCCAGGGAAAATCCAATAAAGAGATGGCGTATCTCCTCAAAATTTCGGTCAGTGCTGTTGATTTCCATCGCCGCAACCTCCGGAAAAAACTTGATATCAGAGGAAAAAAAATAAACCTTCGCTCCTTCCTGCTTTCACACGTAGGTTAAGCCTACGTATAACCTGCCAAACTATTCCTATTGATTTTTTCGTAATTTCCTTTATTCAAGTATGTTATAGAAGCCTAACCTGCAAATATACGGAGTGGGGCTGTTGGGTATCCGGGAGAGCGAATGTTTCACTGTGCTCTGGTATGTGGAACACGAGGTGACGCAGGAAGACCCATCTGCCCGTGCCTGGTCTCGGGTAACGGTGCCCCGGCGCCTATTACAGGCACAAAATAAATCCGGAGCAGGGAACAGGGTTAAAATAAATTTTCCTAAAATCCTGATTTTTCTGTGCAGATTCGAGGCCCATCGGTTAAATTAGGTATTTTTACGGAAAATATTTGCCACAACTGCCACAATGTGGTAGTGAAGGACTAAAAAATTCTCACGGATTCATGGTGAAAAATGAGAGAATCTGTCACTTAATATATTGCAATTAATAGAAAAAACAAAGAGGAGGGCCGTAATGGGCAGGTACAAGGAAATTTTCACAAAAAGCGTAGAAGAACCTGAAGAATTCTGGGGCAAGGCCGCAGAGGGTATTGACTGGTACAAAACCTGGGACAAGGTGCTGGATGATTCTAATCCCCCATTCTACCGCTGGTTTGTCGGTGGTGAAATGAACACCTGCTATAATGCTGTAGACCGCCATGTAGAAAGAGGCCGGGCAGACCAGGTTGCAATCATCTACGACAGCCCTGTTACCAATACCATTCAGAAGTTTACCTACAGGGAACTCCGTGACCTGGTGGCAAACTTTGCCGGAGTTCTGAAAGGCCAGGGTGTTAAAAAAGGGGATACCGTTATCATCTACATGCCTATGATCCCCCAGGCCGCCATTGCCATGCTGGCCTGTGCCCGGCTGGGCGCCATCCACTCCGTGGTTTTTGGGGGTTTTGCAGCAAACGAACTGGCTATCCGCATCGACCACTCCCAGCCCAAGGTAATCGTTTCCGCCTCCGGCGCCGTGGAAGGCAAAAAACTCATTGAGTACAAACCACTGATCGACAAGGCCATTGAAATATCCAAGCACACCCCTGAAAAATGCATCATTTACCAGCGCGCCATTGTCAAGGCCCCCTTGAGTCAGGACCGGGATCTTGACTGGGAAAAACTGGCCGCAACTGCAGAACCGGTCGACTGTGTGCCGGTCAAGGCTACTGATCCCCTCTATATTCTATACACTTCGGGCACAACCGGTATGCCGAAGGGCGTAGTCAGGGACAACGGCGGCCATGCCGTGGCTCTCAACTGGAGCATGGAAAACATCTACGATGTGCGCGGCGGCGATGTTTACTGGGCAGCCTCAGACGTGGGCTGGGTTGTGGGGCATTCATATATTATCTATGGTCCGCTCCTGCGGGGCTGCACCACCATTATTTACGAGGGAAAACCCATCGGCACGCCTGACCCGGGAGCCTTCTGGCGGTTAATCTCTCAGCATGGCGTCAAGGTGTTATTTACCGCCCCTACCGCCTTCCGGGCCATAAAAAAAGAAGATCCTGACGGGGCCTACATCAAGGAGTATGACCTTTCTGACTTCAAATACCTCTTTCTGGCCGGCGAAAGGCTTGACCCCGACACTTTCCATTGGGCCAGCAAGCTCCTGCACCGCCCGGTTATTGACCACTGGTGGCAGACAGAAAGCGGCTGGGCCATTGCGGCAAACTGCATGGGTATTGAACAGATGCCCATCAAGCCCGGTTCGCCAACTGTCTCGGTGCCGGGCTACGATGTCCGCATATTGGATGATGCCGGCAAGGAACTCGGGCCGCACGAGGAAGGCAACGTGGTTGTCAAGCTGCCGCTGCCTCCCGGCACCCTGCCAACCTTGTACAAGGATGATGAAAAATTCCAGCGCTCCTACATGAGCAAGTTTCCGGGTTATTACGAAACCAGTGACGGCGGCTACAAGGATGAGGACGGCTATATTTTTGTCATGGGCCGCATGGACGATGTCATCAATATCGCCGGGCACCGTCTATCCACAGGGGCCATGGAAGAGGTTATCGCCACCCATCCAAGCGTGGCTGAATGTGCCGTCTTCGGCACCGATGACCAGCTCAAAGGCCAGCTGCCAGTTGGGCTTGTCGTACTGAAGGCAGGAGTTGAACAGGACGAAGATGCCCTAAAGACAGACCTTGTCAAAATGGTACGCAATAATATTGGCCCCATTGCCTGCTACAAGGAGACGGCTATTGTCAAACGATTACCCAAGACGCGCTCCGGCAAGATCCTGCGCGGCATCATGCGGGCAATAGCCAATGGCAAGGAATACAGGATGCCCTCAACCATTGACGATCCTGTCATTCTGGACGAGGTAACAGACACCTTGAAAGGCATGGGATATCCCAAAAGATAAGTTGTGCAGACACCGTCAAAGGGACAGTCATATTTCCGGTGTCCCTTTGACGGCTGGCCCGTAAATCTGCCGCTGAGAGAGAACGGTCATGAAGATCCATGAGTATCAGGCCAAAGAACTGTTCCGCAGTGCCAATATTCCTGTACCAAAGGGAAAGTCTGCTTTCTCAGTGGAAGAGGCCTGTACGGTTGCTGAGGAATTGGAGAGCTACCCGGTTGTTATAAAAGCCCAGATCCATGCCGGCGGCCGCGGCAAAGGCGGCGGTGTCAAACTTGCCGGCAGCCTGGAAGAAGCCAGAAGTACTGCCGGCCAAATCCTGGGTATGAACCTGGTCACACCCCAGACCGGTCCGGATGGAAAACTGGTGCGCAAGCTGCTGGTTGAGGAGGGGCTCAATATTGCCCGGGAACTCTACCTATCCATACTTCCTGACAGGGCCACGGCAAATATCGTCATTATGGCGAGTCAGGCAGGCGGTATGGATATCGAAGAGGTGGCAGCAGCGACCCCGGAGAAAATTGTCCGGACTGCTGTCAGCCCCCTGGTCGGCATTCAGCCATATCACTGCCGGGAGATAGCTTTTGGACTTGACCTTGATCCTGAAGTTGCCAGGCAGTTCCATGCCATGCTCACAAACCTTTACAGATTGTTTGTCTCCCATGACTGCTCCCTGGTCGAGATAAACCCCCTGGTGGTGACCTCGGAAAATTCCCTTATCGCCCTGGATGCCAAGATTGATATCGACAGCAACGGTCTATACAGGCATAAGGACCTGCTCGAATTACGGGATACAGACGAGGAAGACCCGCTTGAGGTCGAGGCTTCAAAGTTTAACCTTAATTATATCAACCTTTCCGGCAATGTCGGCAACATGGTCAATGGCGCAGGTCTGGCTATGGCCACCATGGACATTATCAAGAACGCCGGGGCGGAGCCTGCCAATTTTCTGGATGTCGGCGGCGGCGCCACTGCGGAAATGGTCGAAAACGGTTTCAGGATCATCCTGGCCGATAGAAATGTCAAAGCTATTCTTATCAATATTTTCGGCGGCATATTACGCTGCGACGTCCTGGCCGAAGGTGTGGTCCAGGCTGCCCGGAAAACAGGCATAACTGTCCCGGTTGTTATCCGCATGGAAGGAACCAACGTGGAGAAGGGACGTGAGATCCTGGCAGATTCAGGTCTGAATCTCATTACCGCCGTTGACCTGAAGGATGCGGCCAACAAGATTGCTGAAATAGTGAATGCCTGATGGCTCAAGGCTCAAAAAAAATTTAAACAAAACAACAATATATAAAAAAAGAAGCCGCGGATTTACCGAAAATGCAAGGCAGAGGTTGTTTTGCCATAGTTAAGCAATGGGAAACGGCCGATAACGCTGCAGATTCGATGAAGGCGTGACTTCGGTATCTGACTATGAGCATATTTGTTGACAATAACACCAAGGTCTTAGTGCAGGGGATTACCGGCAGAGAAGGCCAGTTCCACGCGCGCCAGTGTATTGCTTACGGCACCAAAGTTGTAGCCGGTGTGACTCCCGGCAAAGGCGGACAGGAGATGGATGGTATTCCAGTCTTCAATACGGTGCGGGAGGCGGCTAAAAAGACGGAGGCCAACTGCTCCATGATTTTTGTGCCCCCTGCCTTTGCAGCAGATGCCATCATGGAGGCTGCCGATGCCGATATGGACCTGATTGTCTGCATCACGGAAGGGATACCAGTCATGGACATGCTTAGGGTCAAGAACTTCCTGGCCTCCAAATCATCCCGCCTCATCGGCCCCAATTGCCCGGGCATCATTACCCCTGGTCAGAGCAAGGTGGGCATCATGCCGGGCCCCATCCACCTGCCGGGAAACATCGGCGTGGTTTCACGTTCCGGCACTCTGACCTATGAGGTTGTAGACCAGCTTACCAAGCAGGACTTGGGGCAGTCGACCTGTATCGGCATCGGCGGAGATCCGGTCAACGGCACCAATTTTATAGACTGCCTTACCGCTTTTGAGGAAGATCCTGCCACTAAAGGAATAGTCATGATTGGAGAAATTGGCGGCTCGGATGAAGAGGAGGCCTGTGCCTTTATTGCCCGGAATGTCACAAAACCCGTGGTCGGTTTTGTGGCGGGCTTAACCGCACCGCCAGGCCGCCGCATGGGTCATGCCGGGGCAATTGTCAGCGGCGGCAGCGGCACAGCACAGGCCAAAATAGATGCCATGCAGCAGGCAGGAGTACATGTCTGTGCAGATCTTGGCAATCTTGGGGATTTCTGTTCCCATGTATTCTCAGGCATCAACGGCTAAAAGAATGTTTTCCCGCAAGATAAACCCGGTTTAATCAGTGTAGGTTGAGGTTAACGATGACAGGAATAATTCACAAAAAAAGAGTATTGGTTGGTAAGCCCGGCTTGGACGGGCATGACCGCGGGGCAAAATTCATTGCCCAGGCCCTGCGGGATGCGGGCTTTGAGGTAGTGTACACCGGGATTCGCAGGAGTCCGGAAGAAATTGCCGCCGCCGCTATCCAGGAAGATGTTGACGCTGTTGGCCTCTCGTCCCTTTCCGGCGCGCATATGCGTCTTTTCCCCGCAGTGGTCAAGGCCCTCGGCAAGGCAGGCGCCCCTGAGATCCCGGTACTTGGTGGCGGCGTCATTCCGGATGAAGATATCACCGCCTTAAAAGCGGCAGGCATAGTTGAAATTTTCACCCCGGGTACACCTGTTGAAAAAATAATCAGCGCCTTTCAGGATGCATGTGAGAAAAAACCTGCAGGCTGAACAGACTACTGATGACAATAGACAGATTACTGGAAGGCCTGCGGCAGAGGGACCCAAGGGCGATCGGGCGGGCCATTTCCCTGGTGGAAAACGGGGCTGAAAGTGCCGAGGTCATACTTTCATCTCTTGATGAAGACCTTATTTCCGAGGCAATGGTCCTCGGAATCACCGGACCTCCCGGCGCCGGTAAATCGACCCTGACCAATGGCATCATATCGCAGCTGCGAAGGGATCAAAAGCGGATCGGTATCATTGCCGTTGATCCCTCCTCGCCCATATCGGGCGGGGCAATCCTGGGTGACCGCATCCGTATGATGCAGCACGCGACTGACCCGGATGTTGTGGTGCGATCCATGGCCACCAGGGGCAGACTGGGCGGACTATGCGCCACTGCAGGTGCAGCGGTGCGCATTATGGCCAGCTGTGGCTGCTCGCCCATTATTATTGAGACTGTTGGCGTCGGCCAGTCTGAGATGGATATCATCCGCCTGGCGGACATCACCATCCTGGTTCTGGCTCCCGGTCTGGGAGATGATATACAGGCAATGAAGGCCGGTCTCCTGGAAGTTGTTGATCTACTGGTGGTGAACAAGGCGGACTGCAAAGGTGCCGATATCCTGGCCATGGACCTTGAAGCAGTAACCCGGAAAGGCAGTTCGACTCCAACACAGGTCAGCATGACTGTTGCCACTGAGTCCAAGGGGGTTATAGAGCTTCTCGACCGGATTGATAAGGTTGACAGTGAGCACCGTGGCAGCGGCGAAAGACAAAAAAGACGCCGCGGCGCCCATGACCAGGAAGTGCTTGAATGGTGCCTTGAAATATTGCGGCCCAGACTTCTGGCTGAAATTACCAAAAGAAAACTGCCTCTTCTGGGGGACCCC